>ENA-OQDE01000505-OQDE01000505.1-human-gut-metagenome-genome-assembly--contig:-NODE-505-length-22890-cov-5.906779_pt1 | contig 22890 bp, 19 predicted proteins | sample MGYA00242768_ERZ504595 | MGnify/ENA primary metagenome ERZ504595 (study PRJEB26092, sample SAMD00036307) | human gut metagenome | host: Homo sapiens | study: EMG produced TPA metagenomics assembly of... | reverse complement strand
GAAAAAATGAAGTACGAACATATCACAGAGGGGCGTTTCATAGACCGTCCCAATCGGTTTATTGCACATGTGGAGATCAATGGCAGGTGGAAACGGTTCATGTAAAGAATACAGGCAGGTGCAGGGAATTTTTGGTCCCGGGTACACTAAAGCTTGTTTTTACTAAATAGTATTTTCTGTAATATAAAAGATATTGCAGAATACTTCTTATAAAAGTAAAATTCCGCATGGATTTGCTTTTCCACACAAAAAGTAAAATTTTGACTTTTATAGATATTAATTTACAATTCTATCCACTATTTTGAAAGATTCCCCAAAGCACTTTTGATAAAATATCTGCAGTAAATGAACTTTTGCAGAAAGGAGAGCATGCTTTATGGAACTTCAGAAATACGAACAGGAGCATCTGGATATACTGCGGCCGCTTCTTCCTGAGTGTACAGTACTTCTCAAGAAGAACGGCGATTTCCCCCTTGGTAAGCCGGGAAAGATTGCACTGTATGGTAACGGTGTGCGTAAGACAGTAAAAGGAGGAACCGGTTCCGGAGAGGTGAATTCCCGATTCTTTGAGATAGTAGAGGATGGATTTCAGAAAGCTGGGTTTGAAATTGTTTCCAGAGACTGGCTTGATGCCTATGACGAAATATATGACAAAGCGCAGGCTGGTTTTACAGAAGAAATCCGAAGAAGGGCGCAGGAGCATCATACACATCCCGTAATCGAAGATGGGAGCTGTCATGCCGGAGCGGAATATGATCTGCCACTGAATGTAAAAGGTGAGACAGCATTTATGTCCTTGCAAGGATATCAGGAGAGGGAAATGACAGGGAAGCGAGGGAAGGCGATATTTTCCTGACAGAAAGCGAGAGACGGACAATCCTTGAGCTGAAACGGCAGTACAGAAGGTTTATGCTGGTTCTGAATGTAGGAGGTCCGGTAGATCTTTCACCTGTCATGGAAGTGGAGAATATCCTGATTCTGTCGCAGCTTGGAGTGCAGACAGGAAGCGCTCTTGCGGATCTTGTTCTTGGGAAAACATATCCCTCCGGCAAATTGACGACTACCTGGACAAAATGGAAGGATTATCCGGATTTTGCGTCATTTGGAGAACAGGATGATACCCGGTATCAGGAAGGAATTTATGTGGGATACCGATATTTTGACAGTGTGGATAAAGAGGTACTGTTTCCGTTTGGATACGGTGTCTCCTATACAAATTTTGAAGTCCGTTTTAAGGGTCTGAAACTGGATAAAATGACTGCCGAAATAGGTGCAGAAGTGGTGAATATAGGTGATTTCTGTGGAAAAGAGGTCGTACAGTTATACGTTTCTGTGCCGGAAGGAAAGCTGGATCAGCCTTATCAGACTCTGGCTTCATGGAAAAAGACAGAAGAATTAAAACCGGGGGAGAAACAGACAGTTGAACTTTCATTCTTACTGACGGATCTGGCATCTTACGACGAAGAACAGGCGGCATGGATTCTGGAACAAGGGGAATATACCCTCCGAATGGGAAACAGCAGCAGAGATACGGAAGTCTGCGGTGTCATATCAGTACCGGAAACTTTGGTTATAAAATCAGTAAAAAACTGTTTTGGAAAACCGGATTTCACAGACTGGAAGCCGGAAAGAAAGAGAAAGGACAGAGTAGGAAAAAAGATACAATCTTTGGAAGCAGATATTTCCAGCGTGGATATAGTGAAAGTAGTCTATGAGCATAAAGATGAGCCAATGCCGGAGATGGAGGGATTTTCCGATGAAGAACTGATTAGCCTGAATGTGGGTGCTTTCGTTGCAGGAGGCGGAGTGACAGGCATCATCGGTAATGCTTCTATGTCGGTTGCAGGCGCGGCAGGCGAGACGGCAAAAGTGGGAGAAATCCCCGTGATCGTTATGGCAGACGGACCGGCAGGACTGCGGCTTTCTCAAAAGTGCTTCCGGGATGAGAATGGAATACATAGTCTGGGGAGTACAATGCCGGAGACAATGCAGAATCTTCTGACCGAGGATGAGCGCGCATATATGAACAGCATGATTCCGCAGCCCGGAGAGGACAGTGAGATCTTTGAGCAGTATGCGACGGCAATTCCCATCGGCACCGCGATCGCCCAAAGCTGGAATCCATTGCTTGCAGAACGCTGCGGGGATATCGTAGGAAGCGAAATGGAGCGGTTTGGCATTCATCTGTGGCTGGCTCCAGCTCTTAACATCCATCGGTCCATACGATGCGGCAGGAATTATGAATATTTTTCAGAAGACCCGCTGATAAGCGGCGTATTCGCGGCAGCACTTACGAAAGGGGTGCAGAGCCATCCCGGATGTGGGGTTACCATCAAGCATTTTGCGGCGAATAATCAGGAGACAAATCGGTATAACAATAACAGTATAGTCAGTGAACGTGCGCTGAGGGAAATCTATCTAAAAGGGTTTGAAATCTGTGTTCGTCTGGCACAGCCTAAAGCCTGATGACATCTTATAATCTGTTAAACGGGAAGCATACCTCTGAGCATAGAGAACTTCTTGAGGATGTGCTCCGCTGTGAATTTGAATTTGACGGCATTGTAATGACAGACTGGGTAACATCCTCTGATATATTAAGTGCTGATGCGAAATATCCTGCACCCGAGGCATACAAGGTGGCTCTCGCAGGAAATGATCTTTTTATGCCGGGAAGCCAGCAGGAAATTGATAACCTTACGGCAGCTCTCAAGAACGGTCATATTACAAGAGAGGAATTGATAAAAATGCCATCCGGATCTGCCGGATGGCTGTGGAACTCGCAGGCGCTTCAGTTTGACCGTCCTTTTGTCTGTTTCCGGTATTGGAGCGGTGTGACACCGTATTGCTTTTTGAATACATTCTGAAAATAGGACTGGCTGGAAAAGCAGAGATAGCTGCTGATTTCAGCCAGACTTTTTTCGCTGTAGGTCAGAAGACTTTTTGCTTCTTCCAGCTTGCAGCGCATAATGTAAGCGCCCATCCGGATGCCGAGTTCACCTTTAAAGTGTTTCATCATATAAGAGGCACTGCGCCCTGTATGAGCGGCGGCAGCTTCTACAGAGATAGGCTCATTTGTGTGGTTCCGGATATAGGTCATACATTGATAGACATCCGGGGAGATACCTTCCGGGATGCGTGTTTCTTCGGCACGCTGACAGAAATCCAGAAGCATGACATACTGGAGCTGATTGATTTTCTCAATTGTGCGCAGCTGTTCACACTCTTGAATGTAATAGTCTATGAGCTGGTATGTTTTTTCGATATCCACACCGCCCGGGATTGCACCCATGATACCGGCTTTTACTACAGCGCTGATAAAGAGGTTTTTGGCATGCCGCAAGGGTGCGCCTGCCATCTTCCCTTCCTTGAGGGGAGCACGGGTGCAGAGAGAAATTTCTTCAGGGCGTCTGTATTCCCATTCTTGATTATCTGATACAATTCCAGTTCAAAATAGTAGGTGTTATGAACATTTCCTTCTTCCTTATCTTCTACCATTTGATCCGTCTGTTGGTTAAAGCGCTCCAGTGTGAGCTTGTCATTTTCCAGAAAGAGCTGTTCTGCGGGGACAGTCTTGTGGTTGATGCACTGATGGAGAAATACCAGATAATTGGCAAACTGTGCCTGACCAAGCAGGGGGATTGCATAGAGCAATTCTGCGTACTGTTCCCTGTTCTCTAAAGAGACTCCACTCTCTCTGGAGGAATAGCGAATTAGTTCTTCGGTGACAGGAACGTTGAATACCGGGCCGAGAATCAGATTATAGTCGGTATTCTCGATTAAAAGGCGTCCGTAGCCGATATCCGGAGAATCACTGCAAAAGGTCGGATTATGATCGCTCATGGGAAAGAGATCCTCACGGAAGTATGCAGGAGATGTGCCAGTGATATCATTAAAAGAAGTATAGACTGCATATTTGCCTTTCAGTAATGTGACCGGGATTTTTGTCGCCGCATAAAAATTCTTACACATAGATAGATAATCTGTTTCCATAGGTCATTCTCTCCTTAAACTAAAATTATATATTCTATTTTACAATAATTAAAAGAATATTACAATATTTATAAATTGTCATGTGATAGTCTGACATCAGAAAGGTTGCTGTGCAAGAAAAATGATAAGGTAGCAGGAGCCGGAAGAGATAGGAGGAAGATCAGAATGAAACAACGAATCAGGATACACAAGGCAGAACCGAATACGGGAGTCCTCAATTACTCTCATCTGCTGGATGCGCCTGCGGGAAAACATGGGTTTGTCGAAGCGAAAAAGGGGCATCTTTATTTTGAAGATGGTACGAGAGCGCGGTTTTTAGGATTCAATGTGGCGGCGCGTTCCAATACGCCGGATCATGAGACGGCGGACAGAATGGCGGAACGGTTCGCAGCATGGGAGTGAACATCATCCGTCTCCATGCGGCGGACGCCCCTGTGGGAGAGGAGCCGGGAAGCTGGAGCAGCTGCAAGGAAGCACCTCTTCTGGACTATGCATCCGGTACCAGCAGGAAATTCAACCCGGATGGGTTGGACCGGTTCGATTACTTTGCGGCGAAGCTGAAAGAGAAGGGCATCTATCTCCATATAGACCTGATTGTAGCGAGAAAGTTTGAAGAGGGAGACGGCATGGAGTATCCGGGCGGTGCACCCTCCTGTATCAAACGGTACTGTCTGTACAACCAGCGGATGATTGAACTACAGAAAGAGTATGCAAAGGAGCTACTCTGCCATGTGAATCCTATACGGGACTGGCGCTTATCGATGATCCGGCGGTAGTGACAATCCAAATCAACAACGAGGACACTGCTATCAAGGGTAATATGGGCGACGATGCAGGGGAAGAGATGAAACTACCGGGCAGAAGTACAGGAGCGCTTTAACGACTTCCTGCTGATGAAGTACCACACACGGGAGCATCTGGAAGAAGCGTGGACAAAGGACGGTTGCTGCGCACTGGGGGAGGAAGAAGATCCGGCTCGGGGAACCGTCCGGGGGATTGAAGGCAGTTTCTACCAGCCGGTCAGCGACCCGGAAGGAGAGTGGGATGCACCGGAAGGACCGGCAAGATATGCCGACTTTATGGAGTTCGGCATCTATATGAACCGGAAGTTCTATCAGGATATGAAAGACTATATCCATTTCCTCGGGGCAAAAGTTCCTGTCGTTACCAGCAATTTAATTGCCGGGGCAGCGGATGTGTATGGGCATACAGACGGCGACCTGATGGAGAATAACAGCTATTTTAACCATCCTCTCCTTCCGGTAGAGAATAATACATACCTGGTGGCCGGCCCCATGGAATATGTCTCTACGAATCCTCTGACCATGCAGACCGGCGTGGGATCGGCGGCAACAACCCTTTTAAGTCTGGGATCACTGGCGATTGTGAAAGGAAAACCTTTTATGCTCAGCGAGTGGAACGAGTATGGGGAGCATCCTTTCCATTCCACGGCGTTTGTGCAGATGGCAGCATATGCCTGCTTAAACGACTGGGACGGACTGATCCTTTATAATCACCATACCTCCGAGAACTGGGATGACCAGCCGGCAGATGAGATACTGAATGTTTTCGATGTATATAACGATCCGGCAGTAATCTGTCAGTGGGGATTCATGGTCTCTGTTTTCCTGAAGGGGCTTGTATCCGTGGCAAAGAACTGCGTGGATGTGGTCTACACACAGAATGACCTGAAAACGCTGCCTCTTTTCCATGCAATGCCGACTACATTTTTCCCGTATATCACGTCCATGCGCAATGTATTTCTGGACGGAGGAGACAAGTATCAGGGCAATGCGGACATAGCGGTAAATGCCGGGTTCTTAAACGGAGCTGATCTCTCAGATGCGGAACATGGAGTATATTATGCATGGTCTGAGTACAGGGATGCGTTCCGGTGTTATAAAGAAGAAAACCGTCTGGAAAATGCTGTGAAAGACACGAAAGAGATTCAGCCGGGAGTGCATCTTGGAGAAAAAGCACTTGTGTTCGACCGGATCAGAGAGACATCGGGCAACGGAGATTACCGGACGTTTGCCGAAATCATGGACAGTGCGATGAAAGAGTGGGGTATTCTGCCGGAAGATACCGGCTATGTGGAAGGAAGGCTGATTTCAGACACAAAAGAAATCGTTTTTGACCCGGATCACGCACGCTTCTCTATCCACACACCTTACTGCGGCTATTTCAGCGGCGCACCGGAAGAAGAGATTTCCCTTTCTGACAAGATCTGTGTGGAGGCGGAAAACGAAAGGATTACACTGGCTCTGATCGCAAAAGATGAAATTAAGATGGATGGCGCGTCAGAATATATTTTGACGGCAATGGGGACAACCGGTATGGACGAGACAACATTTGGCAAAGGACCAGAGCTGATGGGGATTCCGTTTGCCGCTGTGGAGTTCAAAGGCAAACTGTACGCAGAGACACTGGAAGGCTGCATCCGTGTGAAAGCGGAGAATGCGAAACTGGAGGTGTTAAATCCGATCGGGGAAGTAATTGCCGAAATGAATGGAGAAAAACAGGAGATGAAATACGGTTTGCAATGGACGGTTCTGTTCCGGGCATCCAGTACAGACTTGTGGTCGGTGAATAAGCATAGTTCCCAAGGGAGTGCTTTGAGATTACAAAATAATAAAACAGGAGATTGAAAGAAAGATGAATTCTGAGTTAAAGAAAAGTGCACAAAATGGATTGTATGAGTTCGCACCGGACGGGAACGGCTGCCGGATCTATCATGCGGAAACACCGCGTTATTGGTATAATTACCTGTGGAATGAAGACCGCTACTGCGCTCAGATATCACAGGTAGGACACGGGCGCAGTTATTATCTGAGCGAAAAAGCAGATATGTGTATGATCAACCGGGATGATGCCAGATACGTATATTTAAGAGATGATGCAGACGGAACATGCTGGAATATCGGGAAGGGGCCGCTTAACACAGAGGTGGAAGACTACTGCTGTACACATAGTATCGGGCACACACAGATTTGCTCAAGGAAAAACGGAATCGAGGGATCCTGGAGGATTTTCGTGCCCAAGAAAGGGTTTCATGAGGTGTGGACACTGAAACTTCGCAATACAGCAGAGCAAGAGAAAAGGTTAAGCATGTTCTCTGCGGTCAGTTTCTATCTGGAAGGCTTCTCTTATCCCAGATACTACGAAATGTACCGCTGCATGAAGACAGAATTCAAACGGGAACTGAACGGAATCTACTGTGATTCCGCCCATCCCTTCGCGCCCCATGAACTGTATCATGGTTTCTGGCCTCATCCGAGCCGGTTTATGCATGGGACGGTGACCTGACGAAGTTCTGCGGTTCCACAAGTACACTGACACTTCCGGATGCATCGACCTGCGCCCTGTTCCAGCGACCGGATATTGTCGTGAATGGAAAAGACTGTACAAATTCCGAAGCCTCGCTGTTCATTCTTGGCGGGGTGCTGCAGCATAAGATCACGCTGATGCCGGGAGAGGAGAAAGAGATTCAGGTGGTATTCGGGATCAGCTCTTCCTGTGAAGAGGCATGCAGTGCAGTAAAACGGTATGCAGATGCAGAATCCACAGAACGGGAGTTCGCAGAGTCGGAGGCGTATAACTATGAGAAGATTAGCTCTTTGTCTGTGAAAACACCGGACCAAAAGATTAATCATATGATGAACAACTGGGTAAAAAAGCAGGCAGATTTCTGTATCGTAGGAAAGAAAGGTGTCCGTGACAACCTGCAGATTTCTGTAGCGCTGTTGAATTACCGTCAGGAGAAAGCAAAAGAAGAAATCCTGGAATGTCTGCGCCATCAGTTCCAGGACGGGCACGGAGTGCTTACATGGTATCCCTATGATGATATGCGTTATTCAGACCAACCATTCTGGATCATCTGGGCGGTGTGCGAACTGATCAAGGAGACGGGAGATCTGTCAATTCTTGATACGGAGATTGAATGGCAGGACGGCGGCAAAGCATCCGTGCTGGAACATGTAAAGGCTGCGGTTAATCGCTTAATTCTTGATAAAGGGGAGCATGGTTTGGTGAAGATTTATTTCGCCGACTGGAATGACGCCTTAAATATCACGGATGATCAGGAGGCGGAGTCTGTGATGCTGTCCCACCAGTTCTGTCTGGCTCTGAGAGAATTAAAGAGAATGATGGAGTATGCGGGCGATACAGCGTATGCCGGATTTATCGAGAAGGAATATGAACAGCTTAAGGAAGATATCAACCGCTATGCATGGGATGGGAAATGGTATGCGAGAGCCTTAAGCAGCAAGGGAAACGTAGGAACGCAGGACAGCGCCGGAAGCAAAATCTATTTGAACGCACAAACATGGGCTGTACTGGCAGGAGTCGCGGATGGAGACAGGCTTTCTCAGGTGCTGGAGGCTGTTGATAGTATGGAGCAGGATTTCGGCTTTCCATTAAATCTGCCGCCGTACCCGGAGTATGATGCCCATGTGGGAAGGATGTCCGGTATGCTGCCGGGACTTTTTGAGAACGGTGGAGTGTACTGTCATGCTACCGGCTTTAAGATCCTCATGGACTGCTGTACGGGCAGGGGAGAAAAGGCACTGAAAACGCTGAAAAAGATTATGCCTGACAGCGAAGAGAACCCGTCGGCGAAGTCCGGGGCAGAACCTTATGTATTTACCAACTGCTATTCCACGAATCCGGGATATTACGGGAAATCTTATCAGTCATGGACAACAGGAACTTCCGCATGGTGCATGATGGGGCTGTATGAAGGTATTCTGGGTGTAAAACGGGATTATGAAGGGCTTAGGATCAGTCCCTGCTTTCCGGAAGAATGGGAAGAGGCAGAAGTGACGAGATACTTCAGAGGTGCGGATTATCATATTATCATCCGCAATCCCGAACATATTAAGAATGGAAAAGCCGAGGTTTATGCTGACGGTTCAATCTGCGATTCCGGGCTGATACCAGACTATCAGGATGCTAAGCAGCATAGGATAGACGTTTTAATAAAACGAGGATGAAATTTACAATTTGTAAATTAATTTACAATAATTATCTATAGAAAAACAGTATAGTAAACCTATCATCAATGATACAGGAGGAGAGTAAAGATGGCAAAAGACAAAAACGCACCCCGTTACGACAAGCAGGGCGCAAGGCGCGTAATGCGCAAAAGAGATTATTTGGCAGATCTCGGCGGACAGCTCGCATTAGGGCTGATGGCGAATCTGGTCGGACAGCTCAATTATTTCTACACGGACAAGGTAGGACTGGCTGTCGGAAGTGTTGGTATTGTATTGGCAATCTCAAAGGTGATTGATGCATTCACGGATGTGATTGCGGGGAATTTTATCGATCATTCAAAAGGAGGCGACCATAAGTATTTCAGATGGATCCTGCCGCAGATTATTCCGGCAGCCTTGATTATGGTTCTGATGTTTACCGTACCGATTCAGGCAGGACAGATTCCGGGCGTAATCTACGCGCTGATTACGAATCTGGTATTGTCCGCAGGTCTTTATACCTTTATTGCGACCCCGTTTGCGGCAGTTATGACTGTACGAAGCAGAAGCTTGAGCGAGAGAGGAAGTATCGGGCTGTTCCGTGCGGTTGCCAATTATGGCGCTGGAATGCTGATCTCCATTCTCACGATCCCGGTGACAAATATGCTGGGCGGCACACAGTCCGCATGGATCAAATACGGCGTGGTACTTGGTGTACTGGTATTTGTTCTGTTTGCAATCTGCTGCCATAACGGCCGCAAAGCCAAATTTGCATGTGATTACGAAGAAGAAGAAACCGAGGGAGCTGCTGAAGAAGAGGAAGAGCCGGTTCCTTCAAAGAAGCAATGACAATGCTTCTGAAGAATAAATACTGGGTGATCATCCTGCTCTTTAACTTGACCACAAGTGTTACGAGCGGTATCGCGGCATCTGGCAGTATATACTACTGTAAATGGATTTTCGGAAATGATAATCTGGTCGGAATAATCGGAGCAGCAGGTATGTTGGCTACCGTAGTGGGATTCATCTTATCCAAGCCGATTATTGCTGGACTTGGAATCAAGAGGACAATCTCCATCGGGCTCTTAGGAGCGGCGATACTCGCAGGCATTCGCTGCTTTATACCGACGAACTTTACAGTTTGTGTGGTGACCGGTCTATTAGGCAGCTTTGTACAGATTCCGATGATGAGTCTGTATGGCGTGCTGACATCCATGACCATTGATTACAATGAGTGGAAATATGATAAGAAGCTGGTGGCAATGTCGGGCGGAGCAATCGGCTTTGGCAGTAAGGTTGGAAATGGCCTTGGTGCAGCAATACTGTCGGCGTTCCTGGCAATCGGTGCATATGATGCCACGCTGGAAGTCGCAAGTACATCCATGATATATTCCATCTATGGATTCTCAAATTATCTTCCGGTTGTGATCAACCTTGTGATGTTTGTAATCTTCCTGAAATTCGATCTGGAAGAAAAGCTGCCGAAGATGCGCGAGGAAATCGCTGCGCGCAGAGCAGGAAAGACCATTGAAAAATAAGAAACAGATATTATCAAGAAGCAGGCAAAGCTGAAAGAAACATTGTAATTATGAGAGCCGGCGCTTCCGTCGGAATCGGAGCGCCGGCTTGAGTTATAGGCGGAAAATAGTAATAGGGAAATGGACAGGCAGGAAGGAGAAGACAAGAATGAAAATTTATGATTTCAGGATAGAATACAGGGAACAGCCCAAAGGACTGGCTGTGAAGATTCCCCGCTTTTCATGGAAGATCGCATCAGGTGACAACAATGTGGTGCAGACAGCATGGCATCTGATTGTGAGCAGTGCAGAAAAATGCTTCTGGGACAGTGGAAAGATTGAGAGTGATCAGTCTGTGCTGGTTCCTTATGCCGGACAAGCGCTTACCAGAGAACAGGAGTATCAGGTTTCTCTCGAAATCTGGGACAATTATGGAAATAGAGCAAAAGCAGAAACAGCTTTTACAACAGGTATTTTTGATACCGGAGATTTTCAGGCTAAGATGATCACACATGATTTCCCTCCTGAGGAGACGGCGTGCCCGGTATTCTTCCGGAAATTTTCTTCGGACAAGGAAGTATCATCTGCCTGCATTTACGCCACGGCACTTGGTGTTTATGAGATTACTCTGAACGGAAAAAGGGTAGAAGATTATTACATGGCACCCGGCTGGACAGATTACCATAAGATTTTGCAGTATCAATATTATGATGTGACAGACAGGCTGCAAGGGACAGGAAAGGAAAATGTCCTGGAATTGACCGTGGGCAATGGCTGGTATAAAGGGATTCTCAGCTTTGACTGTAAGCCGGACAGGTATGGGGATCGGACTGCTGTTTGGGCAGAGCTTCATGTGCGTTATACAGACGGGACAGAAGAGGTAATTACTACGGATGAGACATGGCATGTGCGTACTGGCCAGATTCGTTACAGTGAGATTTACATGGGAGAGACAATTGATACAAATGCCCCTGATATCAGAGAGGGAAAAGTATCTGCCGTGCCAGAAGCCGTATTTCATTCGACTGTATTGACGCCGCAGCTAAATGAACCGGTGCGGGTGACTGAGTGCTTGAAGGCAAAGAGTGTTTTCACGGATCCCAAAGGAATATACTTGTAGATTTCGGCCAGAACCTTACAGGTCTTGTAGAAATCAGAATCCGGGGAGAAAAAGGCCAGAAAATCACTGTCCGCCATGCGGAGACTCTGGATCAGGACGGTGTATTTTACCCGGACACTCTGCGGACGGCAAAATCCGAGGACACCTATATCCTAAACGGGGAAGAACAGGTTCTCATGCCCCACTTTACATTCCATGGATTCCGGTATGCTGCCGTGGAGGGAATAGAGAATCCCCGACCTGAGATGTTTACAGCCTGCGTAATGCATTCAGATATGAGAAAGACCGGGGAGTTCCACTGCTCCAATGAAAAAGTGAACCAGCTCCAGAGCAATATTTCCTGGAGTCTGCGTGATAATTTCTTTGATATCCCCTCCGACTGTCCTCAAAGGGATGAGCGGCTTGGATGGATGGGAGATGCGCAGGTATTCTCGTGGACAGCAGCGTTCAACCGGGAGACGGCTCTGTTTTTTACAAAATGGATGAGGGATGTATCGGCGGCATCTTCACTGGAACGGGGAGTGCCTCATATAGTACCGGACATACAGGAAACTTACAGTTCCGCGGCGTGGAGCGATGCGGCAGTGATCATACCATGGGTAGTCTACCAGACGTATGGAGACACACGTATTTTAGAAGAATCATGGAAATGTATGCACGAGTGGGTAGATTATATTCACAATCATGTAAATGAAAACGGGCTGTGGATGACCAATTACCAGTATGGCGACTGGCTGGCACTGGATCGAGAGATGGGAGATAAAAGCGTTGGAGCTACAGATGTTTACTTTGTGGCAAACGCTTACTATATATACGTCACAGAGCTTGTGGCAAAGACGGCTCATGTGCTGGGAAAATATGAAGAGGCGGCATATTATGAAGTGCTCCGTGAAAAGACGCTGGACTCTTTCAGGAAAGAATATTACACCGCAAGAGGCAGGATCGTCAGCGAGACTCAGACTGCATGCGCGCTGTCTCTCTATTTTAACCTGGCATATGAAAAGGATAGGGAAAATATTGTACAAATGCTGGTGAGCAATATAGAAGATCATCAGAATCATTTGACCACAGGATTTGTAGGGACGCCGTATTTATGTCATGCCTTGTCTGAGAACAAAGCGCATGATACGGCCGGACTCCTGTTTATGAGAGAGGATCTGCCATCATGGCTGTATGCTGTGAATAAGGGCGCGACGACGCTTTGGGAGAGGTGGGACGCGTCCTGCCGGACGGCACCATGCAGGATCCGGGGCTTAATTCTATGAACCACTATGCAAATGGAGCGATCGGCGATTGGATGTATCGGAAAATCGGCGGTATAAACCAGACGAAAGCCGGATACAGGAGATTTTATGTAAAGCCGATGTTTGTAAGGGGAATCGAAGAGGCAAGGACAGAGCTGGAGTCTCCTTACGGAAAGATTGTTTCCTGTTGGAGCTGCCGCAATGGAAAGATCCGTGTGGAGGTCAGCGTACCTGCCAATACGAGGGCGGATCTGTTCCTGCCGGAAAAAGAGGAATCCTTTGAGGTGGGATCGGGAACACATGTGTATGAATATGACACAAACACAAGTTTAAAAGAGCTGAAATTCACTCTGGACAGTACACTGGGAGAGATTCTGGACGAACCTCTTGGCATGAAGATGATGGAAGAGATGCTGCCGGAGCTTGTACACAATCCAATGATCGAGTATGCAAGGCAAATGACTCTGGCTGAAGGAATCAGCTCTGCCCCAGAGGTAAAAGCGGTTTATGAAGCCGTACTAAAAGAATTGAATGCGCAGATGTAAAAGGAGAAGAAAGTAAATGGTACAGCAGAAGGTAAAATATACAGACACCGAGAGAACTCCGGCTGAACGGGCACGGGCACTTCTCGAAGAAATGACTTTAGACGAGAAGATGGCGCAGCTTGGCTGCATTTTCCCATTTGGCGACAGCTATGATGATATGGAACAGCAGGCTTTGGAGATGCCTTACGGGATTGGACAGGTGAGTACTCTGGAAATGCGCAGGATAGGCACGCTGGAAGAGGCCGCCGGATGGCAGAGGAAGATGCAGGAGACTGTGATGAGACAAAGCCCTCATCATATCCCGGCAATCTTTCATATGGAGGGACTGTGCGGAGCATTTATTCAGGAAGGAACCAGTTTCCCATCCGGAATCGCCAGAGGCTCAGGATGGGATCCGGAGCTGGAAGAGAAGATAGCCAAAGTGGTGGCAAAACAGGAAGCAGCCTGCGGCATCACTCACATTCTGGCTCCGGTGCTGGATATTTCAAGGGATTCCCGCATGGGAAGACAGGGAGAGACCTACGGGGAAGACCCGGCTCTGGCGGCAGCTCTGGGAGCGGCATATACGAAAGGAATCCAGACAACAGAGGCAGGCGGAAGAAGACCGGAAAGTGTCGCCAAGCATTTTCTCGGATTTCACAATTCACAGGGCGGTATTCACGGAACGAACAGTGATACGCCGTCCCGGCTCATGGAAGAAATATACGGCAAGCCTTTCCAGTCTGCGATTTCTGAATCCGAGCTGAAAGGGGTCATGCCCTGTTATAATTCTATCGATGGCGAGCCGGCTTCCGTTTCACACAGGCTGCTCACGGAACTTCTCAGAGAAAAGATGGGGTTTGACGGTCTGTGTGTCAGCGACTACGGCGGCATTAACAATGCCCACGAGGTCCAGCGGATCGGGGAGACTATCGGAGAAACAGGGCTTCTTGCCATGGAAGCAGGGATGGACATAGAGATGCCGAAAGCGACCGGATATGGAGAAGAACTCAAAGAAATGTTCCGAAGCGGGCAGGCGGATACAGAACTGTTGGACCGGACCGTTCTGCGGGTGTTGGAAGCCAAGTTCCGCATGGGTCTGTTTGAGCATCCGTTCGCCATGGATGGTGAGTCCTGTCAAAAGATTTTTGAAGAGAAAGAGGGGGCGGAGTTATCTTTCCGGTCAGCAAGAGAGTCCATGGTACTCCTGAAAAACAACGGGATACTTCCTTTGTCAGGTAAGATAAAGAAGCTTGCCCTGATCGGGCCTCATGCAGACTGTGCCCGAAAGTTCTTCGGCGGATATACCCATCTGTGCATGATGGAGTCGGTCTACGCTGTCGCAAGCTCCATCGCAGGGGTAGAGGGCAGCCGGAGTCCGGCAGATCAGCGGAGCAATGCTGCCAAATGGTGAGCCGGTGAATTATGTCCCAGGTACAAAGATCCAGTCAGACGAAGCGGAGCTTTTTGATGATATCCTGCGCCTGCAGAAGCCGGACTGCAGAAGCCTGTTAGAAGAACTGAAGGAGCGGATGACAGACACGGAGATTCTGTATGCATACGGGTATCCGGTTGCCGGAAAGGATCAGGCAGATTTGAAGAAGCGCTGCAGGCAGTCAGGGAAGCAGATGCTGTGATCCTGACTCTGGGAGGAAAGCACGGCACATGCTCTATGGCGACCATGGGCGAAGGTGTGGACGCTGCCGACATCAATCTGCCGGAATGTCAGGATGCATTTATTCAGGCTGCCGCTGCATGTGGTAAGCCTTTGATTGGGGTTCATTTTGATGGAAGACCAATCTCCAGTGACACAGCAGACCAATATCTGGATGCCATCATAGAAGCCTGGAACCCAGCGGAAACGGGAGCGCAGGCTGTGGCGGATGTCCTGCTGGGTGCATATAACCCGGGCGGTAAGCTGCCGGTATCCGTGGCATATCACGCCGGACAGATTCCAATTTATTATAATCACCCGAACGGTTCTGCATGGCACCAGCAGGAGAGTATCGGATTTGTCAACTATGTGGATCTTCCCCATACACCGCGATATTGCTTCGGGCATGGATTGTCTTATACACGGTTTGAGTATTCAGAAATTCATATATCGGCAGCAGAGATTGGAGCAGAAGAATCGGTACAGATTAGCTGTGTGGTAAAGAATGCAGGAAACTGTGCCGGGGATGAGGTAGTACAGCTTTATCTCAGGGACAGATTCGCAAGTATGACACGTCCGGTGAAAGAGCTTGCCGGATTTAAGCGGATCCATATGGAGCCGGAAGAAAAAGTGCGGGTCACATTTACAGTGCAGGCGGATCAGTCAGCATTTCTTGACAGGCAGATGCGCTGGAAGGTGGAAAAAGGGGATATAGATGCAGAAATTGGAAGTTCTTCTGAGGATATCCGGTTAAAAGGAACATACCGAATCACAGAAGATAAATGGATCAATGGAATGGAAAGGGCATTTTATGCGAAAGCACGGGAAGTAAGACTATAAATCCGTTAGATTTATACAGCAGGTCGGCTGTCAGGTTCGGCAGGAAATGAGAAAACAGGAGAGGATAAAAAATGGATAAAAAAAAGATTGCCAGAAAATAGCAGAAGAATCGATTGTTCTGCTTAAAAATGCGGATCATATACTCCCTTTAAAAGAGAAGAAAGAGATTACATTTTTCGGAAGGACACAGATAGGCACTTTGTATTCCGGAAATGGATCCGGTGGTGCTAATATAGCCGGGTGCGGCACAATTCTGGAAGAATGTGAAAAGAGAGGGATAAAACCTGAATCGCTGCTGAAAGAATTTTATGAGTATAAAGCAAGTGCAGAACAGGTAACGGAAGAGGATGAGTTTGACTGGACGAAGGTCAGCGAAATGGTAAACAGCGGAATCATGTACGAAATATTTGGGAAATACAAGGCTCCGCTTGATGAATATGATGTGCCGGAGACACTTATCTTTCAGGCGGCGGAAAAAACAGACACAGCAATCTTCGTGATCGGCAGAAACTCCGGTGGAGAAGAGTGTGACCGTCATCTGCCGGAGGATTATTACCTGACCAGATCAGAAGAAAGCCTGTTAAAGGATATTTGTACCCATTTTGCTAATGTAGTGATAGTCCTGAATGTAAACGGACTGATTGATCTGTCGTGGATGAAAAAATATGCGAGCATAAAAAGCCTTCTGTTTATTGGAATCCCGGGGGAAGAAGGGGCTTCTGCGCTGGCTGGTATTTTGACAGGGGAGATTAATCCTTCCGGGAAACTGGCGGTGACTATAGCGGAACACTATGAAGATTATCCGTCGGCAGATCATTTCTCGTGGGATAAGGAGCATCTGGAGAATATTCTGGACTATGAGAGTTACGGTCTTTCGTCAGAAGAAAACGGAAGTACAGGTTTTACGAAGAGTCCGGTAACCGTGTATTGGGAAGATATATATACGGGATATCGTTATTTCGATACATTCGGAAAACAAGTGCTTTACCCCTTTGGTTATGGACTATCTTACACTGCATTTGCGATCAGCGATGCATTGGTCAAGAAGCAAAACGGCGGTATTCTGGTGACAGCCGATGTGAAAAATATTGGGGAAATGTCGGGGAAAGAGGTAATCCAGATTTATCTGTCTAAGGTATATCCAGCAGAGGGCGTGGAGCGTCCTTATCAGGAATTGAAAGGATTCGAGAAAACGTCTGACCTCGCTCCGGGTGAAAAAGAGCAGGTTAAGATCTGGATCCCATGGAGAGAACTGGCGGTTTATGATGAGGAAAGAGCCGCTTGGGTCATCGAGTCAGGCGATTATCTCCTGAAGATGGGAAATTCTTCCAGAGATACGTTTGTAAAAGGATTGATTTGCGTAGAAAAAACAATCCTTGCAGAACAGTGTACAAACTGCCTTAATATTACAGAGTGCAACAATGGTAAGATTGAATTTCTGACACAAAAAGAAAACGATGCAGAGATGGCTTCTGTTTTGAATATAACTGAACAAAACAAAGATGTATCCGGCCAAAACATAATTTTTGTTACACCGGAGGACGTTCATGATGTTCAGGAAAATAGAAAGTGCGGCAAGGAGACTATATCGAAAGCAGAAACGACCGTTTCCGAAAGGGAAAAAGAACGGAATCTGGCAGAATTGTCGATTAAAGAACTGGCCGCTCTCTGTGTGGGCTATGGACCGGGCACACCCTTTGCAGCTGTCGGTGACCGCAGTGATCCATCTACAATTTTTGATGATGAAGGAAAACCTATGACAACAAACAGCCATCCGACAGGATACCCGGGATATGTTTCACCGGCAATTGAGGAAAAAGGAATCAAGTCCGTTTTCTATAAAGACGGCCCTGCCGGGATTGGCGGTGTTGCATGGCCAACAGAGATGCTCATTGCGTGCTCCTTTGACAAAAAACTGTGGCAGATGTTTGGAGATGCAGTAGGGAAAGAATGTGAAGAACAGCAGGTGAATGTCTGGCTTGCTCCTGCTGTGAATCTCCACAGGAATCCGCTGTGCGGAAGAAATTTTGAATATTTTTCTGAAGATCCGTACCTGACAGGGGTCTGCGCCTGCGAGATTACAAAAGGCGTACAGAATAGCCGTCCGGTTATTGTGTGCCGAAGCACTTCGCGGCAAATGAGCAGGAGACATTCCGCCGCGGAAATGCAGGGAAAAATGTAGATGCAGTGGACTCAATCCTGACAGAAAGGGCACTTAGAGAACAGTATTTAAAGCCGTTCGAGATGTTAGTCAAAGATGCCGGGATCGCATGCATCATGACCTCCTTCAATAAGATCAACGGGTCATTTTCCGGCGGCAGCCATGACCTGTGCACACATATCCTGCGTGAGGAATGGGGATTTGAAGGGGCTGTTGTAACGGATTGGGGAGATATGGATATGGTTGTGGACGGCGCGGACGCTGTTGCGGCAGGAAACGATATCGTAATGCCCGGCGGTCCTCCGGTAATCCGCCAGATATTAAAAGGATACGAAGAAGGCAGAGTGACGAGAGAAGAATTGGAACAGGCAGTGCGTCATCTGCTGATTATGATAAAGAGAATCAGGCTGGCAGATTGATGGTTAGGGTAACGAGTAAATGTGATAATAGGATGTAGATGAAACAGGTAGGTATATGGAAGAAAAAATGTATCATACAGTGAAAAGTTCAGGAATCATGAATATCGTGGCAGGAGCATTTGCGATCGCAGTTGGGATTTCTGCGCTTATAAGTGGAATACGCCTTTGGCTTGCCCGTACTAAGATTCTTTTCTAAAGAAAGGAAAATAATGGAATGAAGCACATGGCAGAGATAAGAAATGACAACGGAATTTCTACATTATATGTAGACGGTCAACCCTTTCAGGCATTTGCAGGCGAGGTACATAATTCCGCTGCGTATGATCCGGAAAGGATGGAAATAGAAATCTGGGAGAAGATGGAGCAGAGTAATCTGAATACGCTGATTGTGCCGGTGTATTGGGAAACGCTGGAGCCGGAAGAAGGAAAGTTTGATTTCACCCTTGTGGATGCGCTTATAAAGCAGGCGGACAAATATAAAAAGAAATTGATCCTGCTCTGGTTCGGTCTCTGGAAGAACGCAGAGTCCGCTTCCCTGCTTTACGAACGTATGGCTGAAGCAGTTTCCGTGGTATCCGGGTTCCTATCCGTCCGGAGGACCGGTAGAGGATATGCTGTGGGTATGGAAAGCAGCGGCGCCTTCACTTTTTACCATCGGTCCGGACATCTATGTGCCATATGTCTCTGACATCATGAAGACGTACAGCCGGCCGGATAATCCGCTTTTAATCCCCGAAGTGCGGAAAGATGCAGTTACAGCTTCCTATGCCCTTTATGCATTCCTGCATTTTCATGCGTTATGCTATGCGCCTTTTGGAGTGGAAGATCTGTGGGCAGACCAGCCTTCGGATCTTTCGGCAGAAGTGATAGACGCTCTGAAACTGGATCCGCTTTCCTTTAATCTGAGCGGGACTAAAGAGACATTGGGCGAGGTGTACCGGCTACTGGAAGAGATCAGACCGCTGTACTTGAAATACCGTGGGACAGAACATATGAAGTGTTTTCTGAAACAGTCAGATGGAGAGCAGGGATGCTATCTGAAGTTTAAGAACTATGATATAGAAATACAGTATCTCCCGAGGACAGACGGTGCACCGGCAGCCGCAGGAGTCGTCTTTGAACTGGATGAAAATACGTTTCTGATCATAGGAATGATGTGCAGTATCCGTTTCCATACGAAACCCAGGGATCATAGGAGAGTAGACTTTCTCACAAAAGAAGCAGGGACTTTCCATGTTGGTAAATGGGTATGTGAGCAGAGACAGAACGGCGATGAAAAAATCGTATCAGTCTTATATAATATGCCGGGATGTTTTAGAATAGAGACATTTAAATACTAATTTTCTATACTTTAAAGAGAGATATACAGAGGACTGGAGTATGGCAAATTGTTTATTACAGCATTAGATGATCTTGCATCAAAGAGAAAGGGATTTTATTCCGGCGTTGATGACTACATGGTAAAGCCTGTGGATATGGATGAGATGGCGGCATATGTAAACGGAGAGGAAGTTCCAATTCTTCCCAGAGAGTTTAATGTTTTATATCGGAAGTGAAAGAAAATGTTGTCTGTGTGACAGTTCGGGATTCTGGTTGCGGAATGGACAAAGAGACTGCAGAGAGCAAAAGTAAGTGTAATTCTAACAAAGCCAGAAAATAGATGCTATGGGAATACAGATTTTTATCTGATTTTGATAGAAAAAATGAATTTGTTAGGCAAAGTGGACGCATGGGATAATCTGATAAGAATTAAATCAGAAAGCATTGTACAGGAATTGATGGGAATGATACTGAAAGAATTTTGTGACAATGACGTAACATCCTCCCCACTTACTTTGTGACAATTATATAACGTCCTCTATACAGAAATATGCGGTTTTAAGCCATTTTCGTGGTAAAAAAGCCGCATATTTTTTGTAGCAATGACTTGACATCCTCGGGTGTGCTGTGTGTGGAGGAGAGTCTGCCATTTTAAAAATGACATTGACATGTGTAAGGGAAAATGCAATAATGTGTGTAATAAGAAATGCATTGGAGAAAATATGAGAGAGAATACATATATAAAAATTGAAACATTATATAGAAAATACAGAGGTTATGTAGAGACAAAAAATCTTTTGGCAGAAGGATTTTCCAATCGTCAGATTTCCACTTTAGTAAATGAAGGTTATTTACAAAAGGTGTGCTATGGACATTATTGGCTTTCAGGTAAACAATGTAAGAAGCCGTTTGATTATAAATGTATCGAAGTGAGTCTAAGCAATCCTGATGCAGTTATTTGTATGAATAGTGCACTTTACTATCAGGGAGTATTGTCTGCTGAACCAGATTATTTATCTGTAGCTACAGAAAGAACAGATCGAAGTATGATGAAAATGGACTTTATGATACAAAGGCATTATTTTTCAAATAGAAATTTTAATATTGGAATAAGAAAACAAGAAACGGAGTTTGGAACATATAATATTTATGATATTGAACGTTCAGTTTGTGACTTGTATCGCTTAGAAGGAGAAACAGAAATAGAAGTAGGGATCGTAAAGAACATAAAGGAAAATAAATATTTGTATAATCGTTTATTAAAATATGCAGAAGTACTACAGATAAAACGAGGATTGTAAGAGAGGATATGACGCATGAAGAACAGAATTATAGATGTTCAAAATGTAAAAATTACTATTTCAAAAGAAGAATTAGATGATTATATCTGCATTACAGATATTGCAAAGGCAAAGTCAAATTCTGCCAGAGCGGCAGATGTAGTGCGAAATTGGTTGAGAAATCGTGGAACATTAGAATATCTGTCTGTATGGGAACAAATATATAATCCGGAATTTAAAGTGTTCGAATCTGAACACTTTAAAAAGCAAGCGGGATTATTGACATTTACTCCCAGTGTTTCTGAATGGATTAATAAAACAAACGCTATAGGATTATATGTAAAACGTGGAAAGTATGGAGGAACCTACGCCCATAAAGATCTTGCTTTTGAGTTTGCAGCTGCAATTAGTCCGGTGTTTAAATTATATCTAATAAAAGAATTCCAACGCTTGAAGGAAGAAGAAAACAACTCGAGACAGATAGAATGGAATGCGAAACGTTTTCTCAGCAAAAGTAATTATTTGATTCAGACAGATGCAGTGAAGAATTATTTGCTTCCACAGATAAATTATAGGGAAAATCTACAATGGTTGGCATATGCAGAAGAAGCAGACATATTAAATGTGGCACTATTTGGATTTACAGCGAAAGCATGGAGAGAAGCTAATCCAGAATTAGCAAAAAAGAGTAATGTCAGAGATTTTGCAACTATTAATGAATTGACAGTACTTTCTAATCTGGAATCTCATAATGCACAGATGATTAAAGAAAGAAAAGGGAAAGAAGAACGATTTAAGAGTTACAGGAAATTGCTGAATATCAATTAAATGTTTTGAATACAGCAGAGCAGATAAAAAGGATAGAAAGCTGTGACAATAACGTAATATCCTCGGGGGTATTGTGCGTGGAGGAGAGCCTGCCATGAGAAATAATAGAGACTGTTGAAATATAATAAATATATGTTATGTCTGACAATAATAAAAGAAAAAAACTTGGAGTCCTTGAGAGGAGGAAAAGAAGATGAACCTGAAATTGGATGAGCTGACAAAAGAAGAGTTACAGAAAATCATAGAAAAGATAGCGAAGCGGCTGTCGAAAGAGCAGTATGAATATCTGCAGCATCTGATTACAGAATGTACAGAGAAAGAGAATACTGCCGATATTTCGCCTCAGAGTCTGATGTCCCAAGGATTTGTTGATGAAAAATGTTGCAGATTGAAGAATGGAAGCAGCAGATAGAGGACGGTAAATTATATTTGGATACAGAAGAATATGAGGACTACGGGGACGATTACTGGGATAGAGAATGGATAATAGAGTACTATGATAATCAGCAGATTGGGGATAAGATCATGTTTATGATGCGATTTGCAAATGATTGTATCAATGACAGGCGTTATCAGGAAGCAAATTCTATTTATGAGTGGCTGTGGGAAATGGAAGTGGGTACGGATTATGAAGATGGGGAATTTGTGGATTTGGATACACTGGCGGAGAATGGTATTATTGCCACAGATATGAAACAGCTGGCATTACAAACCTTATATGCGAATTATCAGGTGTTGAAAAAGGAAAAAAGGGCAGAGATGCTTTATCTGTATTTCAATCATTCTGCTTTTAAAAACCTGCATATGGAAGAGATATTCCATGTTGGAAGGGAAGTGCTGAAGGATCAGAAACAATTCTGGGAGGATTGGATCGTTCTTCTGAAAAACAAACAGGGTGATATCGCAGGGCGGCTTTTAAAAGATGCAGTCTTGTATTCTCAGGGAATAGACGGACTTGTCCATATTGCAGATGAAAGCGCAGCAGTACACCCTTCGCTTTATCTTGCTGCTATGGATGTG
>ENA-OQDE01000504-OQDE01000504.1-human-gut-metagenome-genome-assembly--contig:-NODE-504-length-22894-cov-4.319146_pt1 | contig 22894 bp, 31 predicted proteins | sample MGYA00242768_ERZ504595 | MGnify/ENA primary metagenome ERZ504595 (study PRJEB26092, sample SAMD00036307) | human gut metagenome | host: Homo sapiens | study: EMG produced TPA metagenomics assembly of... | reverse complement strand
GTTTATAATTTCAAAAGAAAAAGCAGGATTCGGAAGTCGTTAACGAGACTTCCCATCCTGCTTGAGTTTATCCACAAATATATTTTTTTAAATTTCGTCAGTTTTTACAATGGTCTGAACAGTAACATCATTACCCTGCATCTCTTTTTATAAAATGCGATTCCATATTTCAGAATCTTTTCCACACCATCCTCTTCAAGAATGTCTATATAATTGTTCCCACCGATCTGTTCTAACGCAGACTGGCATGCCGTTTCCAAATCTCCATCCTGTGCATACTTAAGTTCCAGAATGATTCCCATTTCACCGTCATCCGTCTCGATCACAATATCACTGTAACCATCGCCTGATTCTTTATTCGAAGAAACACTCCACGATTCCTCATACCCGAGAATTCCAAGTAAGATACCGTGATAAAAGTTTTCTTTCATCTTTTTTCTCACAAAAGTATCCCGGATACTGATGGCCCGCCGCAGATAATCACACAGGCATTTTTCTATCGTTTCTGTTTCTCCGTTTCTTAATGCTTCACAGAATGTATTTAACAGCACGCCATTCTTCGGTACATTTTCTTTAAAAAAATCCATAATCTGGTCTGTAAAAATCTTCCGGATCTCCATATTCGGAATCACCAGCTGGAACGTATCCCCCGCTGCCCGTCCTCTTTGTGTAAGATATCCTGTTGTAAATAATACACTCCATAGATTGTCAATACTGTCATACATTTCTTTATAAGTCAGTTCCTGATGGATTTCTTTCTCGATCACTTCACCTGCAACAAGCCGCTCTATCTCACGCCTTAGCGTTACTTTATCCGATTCCCTGATAAATCTTTTGACCGCCTCATTGCTGCTTGTATTTGACCAGTAATTTTTAGGCTCTGCCAGCGGGTCCGCCCGCAACGTGTCCACATAATTGATTACATCCCATGGACAATAAACTTCTGCTTTTCCGAACTGATATCCGTCATACCACTCCCTAATATCCTCGTAATGATCGGAAAGTTCATAGTATTCCAGCATCTCCCTTACTTCTTCATCGGTAAATCCGAAATACTCGTCAAACTGTACATCTGCAATGGAAAGAACTTTCAGATTATTCAGTCCTGTAAAAATACTTTCCCTGGAAATGCGCATACATCCAGTCAGCACCGCAAATTTCAGGCTGTCATTTGTCTTAAGCGCATACTCAAACAGGTTGCGGATAAAGATAACCATCTGATCATAATAGTCCCGTTCAAATGCTTTTGCCAGTGGAACATCATATTCATCAATCAGAATAATTACTTTTTTCCCATAATGCTTTTCAAGAAGTTCGGAAAGCACTTTTAAACTGCTGCATAGTGTTCCCTCATCCACATCCGTTTCAAGTAATGCCGTATATGCTTTTTTATCATATCCCGTGAGCCTGCTGCTTTCTAACAGATATTGAAACCTTCTTGCCTCCCCTTTGATAAGCTGGACCGTCATCTCTATTGCTTTTTCATAAGTCTGCGCATTGATTCCTTTTAAAGAAACAGATATCACCGGATATTTTCCCATGTACTCTTCACACAGCCTGGTTTCTTGTGCAATCTTTAAATGCTTAAAAATTTCTTTATTTCCGTTTATGTCAAAGAATTTTTTTAACATACTCATATTCAGGGACTTTCCAAATCGCCTTGGACGGGTAAAGAGTGTGACTTTTGCCCAATTTTCCAGAAGTTCTTTGATCAAATATGATTTATCTATATAATAAAATCCAGCTGACTGTATTTCTTCAAAATTTTCTATTCCAATCGGTAATTTTTTCTTCTCATTTTTCATTTCAACACCCCAAATAGATTTTTACATTTTTGTTTTCATATAGCCTTATCTCTCATCGGAATCAGGATCTTTAAATCAAACCAGTTCTCTTTTGTATCAATGCTGACCGCACCGTCATATTTGTTGACCGTATAGCGGATACTTTTGAGTCCGTACCCGTGATATTCTTTCTCTTTTTTGGTCGTGACCAGTTTTCCCTCCTGATATTCCAGATTTCCTTCATAATAATTTTCAAACCGGAGGAGCAGGAAATTTTTCTGTTTTGAAACCGTCACATGCACGAGCCGCTTCTCTTTATCCGGTATTTTCAGTTCACACTCAATCGCGTTATCGAGCGCGTTTCCAAAAATGCTGCAGATATCCATCACATCCATAAAATCAAGCAGTGTGCCGTCCGCAACACAGGTAAACGTGATCCCATGTTTCGCACAATAGAGGCTTTTGGTAGTGAGCACCGTATCGAGCACTTTGTTTCCGGTCTTATTCTGTGTCTCATACTGTCTTATCTCATCCTCCATGCGGTTTAAATATTCTTCGCGTTTTTTCGGATCATCCTCACTCCGCAGGAATGCGATCTGGTGTTTTAAATCGTGATATTTATAATTGATCAGTTCGATGCTCTCTCTCGACTGCTTGTACTGCACATACTGATTCTGCAGCACATTCTGCACGGATTCGAGTTCTTTTCTCACACGCAGTTCACGGCACTGGATCAGATGCGCATAAAGGATCGCGATACCGCCAAGATCTACTAATGTACGGATATTTCCGATCTCAAACGAATAGCGCCCGGAAAACGGTGTATTTTCCGTTAGAAAGCTCATGTTGCTGACAGCAAACACCGCAACCGCAATCAGTCCGGCGGAAATATATTCCCGGTGGCTGATATTCATTTTCCCATCTTTTGGCATATGCACCCGCAGGATTTTATACAGGATCAGGGCGATCACACCATAGATCAAAACCAGAAGACCTCTGCAAAGCCACCAGTTTGTCATCGCCTCGTCGAAAAAATAACATACGACCTGCCATTCGAACGATGCCATAAATTCCGCAACCACAAATGCGATCATTCCAAAATAGGCAGCATCGGTAAAAGTGACCTCGCAGCAGCTATAAATAAATCCGATCATCAAAATACTGCCACGATCATACACGGGATCCAGAAATAAATCTTAATATCATCCGTTGCGACCAAAAACACACTCTGTATCAGAAGCACAGCCGCCATAATACCTGCTGTCTGCCATTTTCGGAATCTCTTTTTGACCGGCAGGATAAATAACATGCATGCCATCCACTCTGCGATCGCCGTATAGATTCTTGGTATATCCGGCATAATATGTTCCATCATTTGATAACCTCTCCCCAGTATTTTGTCAGTTCTTCCATAAATTCTTTTTTGCGCGCACGGCTTAATACCAGCCGCTCACCTTTTACCATGGCACAGCCGTCCGTGATCCCGTCCACATGCGCTAAATTGATGAGATACCCCTTATTACCACGGCAGAAGTTCATATCAGCTAATTTTTCTTCCATCTCTTTCATTGTGCCTGTTGTCTCATAGTCGCCAAGAATTGTGTGCAGGATCAGCGTATGCCCCTGGCTTTCGATATAATAAATATTTGCGATATTGATCCGCACCGTCCCGCCTTTCATGCTGACCATGATCATCTTTGTCTCTCTTTTTTCATGCGCCCGATCGCACGGCTCAGTCTCTGTGAAAATGCAAAATAAGACACCGGTTTTAAAACATAGTCGAGTGCATCCACCGCATAGCCACGGATCGCATACTGTGCCATGTTTGTGATAAAAATGATAACGACCTCCGTGTCCACTTTTCGGATCTCCTCCGCCGCTGACATGCCATCCATGAATTTCATCTCCACATCCATCAGAATAATGTCATACTGCGACCGATATTTATTGACGATCTGATCCCCATCCGAATAGATCGTGATATCAAAAGCCTCCCCATTTTCTTTTTCATATTGCCGCAAAAACTCTTCAAGCTGTTTTGCATACATCGCTTCATCTTCTACGATTGCAATTTTTATCATATATTTTCTCCATTTTTTCTTCCAGTGTACCTGCTCCAATTCGCCGTTCGTCGATCATGTAAACATGTTGACTCACCTGCGCTCATGATATCATCCCCCACGAACGTTTTATAAACGCAAATGGGGACCTGTACCTCAGATTTATTTTAGTACAAGTCCCTGATATTTGCCACTTATTTATCTAATCCCGTTTCACTGCCGCTTTGATCAGGTGTGCCGTTCCCCTGATGCGGTGTCCGTTTGCCATCTCCGTCAAGGCTTCTGCATCTCCATAGTGACAAAACCCCCCGTCATTTTCGCATAGCCGCGGATCGGCATATTGTAATTAAACAATACGTTCAGATTCGGTTTTCCCTGCCATTCGCTGATCTTTAACAAAATACGCAGTACCCCGTAAAACAGTTTACCAAAAATTCCCTTTCCATAATAGAGCTGGCAGACTGCATCATTCATGCGGATCTCCCCGCTCCAGCTTCCATCCGGGATCTCTCTTCCATACAGTCTGCGGAATGTATCATCGGAAATGTTTTTGATCTCACCACTGAAATATTCCGGCAGTTCTTCTCTGCTGTAGCCACCCTCTGTGACAGTTCCATTTACCGCAAGTGATCCCTCAAGCAGCATTTCTTCCACATTGCTTCCGATCATGATCTGATAGGTTCCCGTTTCCACTTCCCAGCTGTCTGTCCGTGTATCATAAAAACGAAATGTCTTATCGTCAAATAAAATCCTTACTTCTTTTTCCTCTCCCGGAGCGAGTGTCACCCGCGCAAAACCTTTCAGTTCACGCAATGGACGGAACACGGAATCAGATTCTTTTCCGACATAAAGCTGTGCGATCTCTGTTCCTGCCACAGTTCCGGTATTTTGGATCTTAAATTTCACACCTTCCGGATCCACTGTCAGATCACGGTAGGTAAATGTGGTATAACTGAGTCCGAAACCAAACGGGAAACGCACTTTTTTACCTACTGTTGTGTAGTAACGGTATCCCACATAAAGTCCTTCCCGGTATTCGCTGCTTCTCTCTTTGCTCGGATAGTATTCGTATGCCGGCGTATCTTCATAATGAAGCGGATAGGTTTCATTCAATTTTCCGGATGGACATACTTTTCCAGTCAGAACATTAAGCATCGCAGACGCTCCCGCCTGACCACCAAGATAACCGTGTACAATTCCTTTGACATACGGATACCACGGCATTTCCACGGAAGATCCCGCTGAGAGGACTACAATCACATTTTTGTTTACTGTGGTAAGCTCATTGATCAGTTCATCCTGTGCCACAGGCATATGCATATGGGCACGGTCGAGTCCCTCCGATTCGCTGATCTCGTCAAGTCCTCCGAAAAACAGCACCACATCCGCATTTTTTGCTGCTTCCACGGCTGCTTTTACCAGTTTTGCATTTGGTTTCTGTTTCTGATATACCCCTGTTCACAGGCTGTCATCGTAAGTCCGCTGTCTTTTATCTCCTCTAATATGGACTCCGGCGGCATTGCCGGATTCACTAAGGAAGATCCTGCTCCCTGATATCGCGGAGTCTTTGCAAAGTCTCCGATCACAGCCACTTTTGTCCCCTGTTTTAATGGAAGGATCTGCTCCTCATTTTTTAAAAGGACGATGCTCTCCTCGGCCGCTTTGCGTGCAAGTTTATGATGCGCTTCCTTATTAAAAGTAGTTCCTTTTCCATCCACGGTCGCCTGATGCGTCGCAAAAATGACACGGAGCAGTTCATCTAAGCGCTGATCTAACACACTCTCCTCTAATGTTCCGTTTTTGACGGCATTTACGATATCATGCATTCCTGATTTTCCGGTGCCCGGCATCTCAAGATGACTTCCGTTTTTCACTCCGAGTGCGTGATCATTACTTCCACCCCAGTCGGATACCACATATCCGTCAAAACCCCATTCATCGACTAAGATTTCCTGTAACATGTGGCGGTTCTCATTGGCATAAACACCGTTTACTTCATTATAAGAAGACATGATCGACTTCGCTTTTCCTTCTTTTACCGCAATCTCAAATCCGGTCGTATAGATCTCGCGGAAGGTTCTCTCATCCACAACGGAATCATTTGCCATACGGCGCAATTCCTGGCTGTTTGCTGCAAAATGCTTCGGGCAGGCTGCGATTCCTTTGCTCTGGATTCCCCTTACATAGCTGCCGCCATTTTCCTGCATGGTACGGATCTTCGGAAAAATATTCAAAATTTCTTCCACAGAGCGGGCTTCTCTTGATGTTTAATCCCGGTCCTAAGATCACATTGACATCCATGGTCACGGCTTCCTCTGCTAATGCCGTTCCGATCTCCTCACCTAATGTTTCATCCCAGCTGTTTGCAACCGAGGCTGCGGTCGGAAAACAGGTCGCAGGGAGACTTGCATTTAATCCCAAGTGGTCTCCGGCTCCCGCCTGTCTTCTCAATCCGTGCGGTCCGTCAGACATCGCCATGGACGGGATTCCGTATTTTTCAAAATCCACTGTCTCCCAGGTGTTTTTGCCGGACATCATCAGGGCTTTTTCTTCGAGTGACATCTGTTTTATGATAGATTCGTAATTTAAACTCATGATTGATCCTCTCTTGATTTGTGATCTGCACATCTTTCACTTTCGTAATTTCAGCATAGCACAAACAAAAGATGACGAGGGAGTATTACACAAATGGGGCATTTTTTGCATAAACTGTCAAAAATGCCCCCGAAGAGCTTTCGCTCTCAATCATGCTCAATCATAGTCATCATAATAGTCATCATCGTAGTCATCATCATCGTAGTCATCATCATCATCCGCAATAACATTCACGGTATATACTACTTTTTTACCCTTTGCCTTACCACTTGTACATGTACAGGTTACCCGTACTGTTCCTGTCTTTTCCGCATAAAACTCAACGTCCGTTCCGGTTGTTTTTCTTTCTGCAAACGAGACAATACTTGTATCACTGATCTCCCATTTTAACTGACTGTTCTTTATTGAGGATCCTTTTTTGACCTCTAAATCAAAATCATCCCATGCTTCTACATATTTGACTGATTCTCCAACCTTTGCCAATGAATAATCACTCTTTTTCTTCGTCACAGTTACAGTTATTGTATCACCATATTTCTTCTTACTCTTTCCCTGTACATAACACCGGATTTTTGCTTTTCCTGGTTTTACGGCAATGAAATCCATTTCATCGCCTGTGCGGTCACGATCCTCAAATTTTACATATTTTTTCCTGAAATAATTTCCCAGCGGATATAATCGTCCTCAGCATCTATTGGAGTTACTTTCGCTCTGATTTCAAACTCCTTTCCCTGAGAAACCTTTTTTGCCGACTGCGCTATGGAAACCTTCTTCGGTTTCCAGTTATAATCTGCCTGTGCTGAAATGTTTCCCGTACCAATTACCGCCATCACGACCAAAAGTACAATTAAAGCCTGTTTTGCTGCTCTCTTCATAAACAAATCCTCCTTTTTTCATGAGAGTTTCTCATTTCTAATTGTTTTGCTTTGTACTTTGATTATATCATGCATTTATTAGAACATTATTAATACGACAAATTTTTTATAATCATTATTGATTTCCATATGTCTGCTTTTATCAAAGCGGCAGTTTTACCTGAAAAACACTCCCACTGCCTGCCTCACTTTTCACTTGGATTTTTCCTCTGTAAAACTTCACAATTTCATAAACCATGGCAAGCCCAAGTCCACTTCCCTCGCCTCCTCGCGATACATCAGTCTGATAAAACCGCCGGAAGATCTTTTCCTGCTCTTCTTCTGCAATTCCTATCCCATCATCCGTTACAGACAAAACAAGTTCCGTTTCTTCTTTCTTTAATTTCACAAAGATATGCCCATTCTCTTTCCCATAACGATAGGCATTGCTGACAAGATTAACGAGAATTCTGGATAAAAGTTCACGATTTCCATAAAACACTGCCTGCTCCGTCTCATAATCAAGCATAATTTCCTTTTCTCTTATCAGCTTCATATCAGAGCAAATAGATGCCACCAGTTCTTCCATATCAACAGTTTCCTCTGCATATTTTCCTGATTTCATTTCCAGTCTGGCAAAGTCCAGCATATGATCAATAAGTTTTGTCATTTTCCGCGCCTGACGCCTGATTACCCGCAAGGCATCTTCATATTCCCCTACGCTTCTTTCTTTTTCAAGTGTATACTCACACTGTGCTGAAATGACAGCCATCGGTGTTCTTAGTTCATGTGAAACGTCAGATGTAAATTGTTGTTCCTTTTCAAATGTACTTTCCAGTCGTTCAAACATCTCATTAAATATATCCGCAAGCTGGTGCAGTTCATCATTCCCTTTTCCAAGATTGATCCTGCATTTCAAATCATTTTCTTCTCCAATCTTTCTTGCAGTCCCAGCTATTTTCTGAATTGGATTTAATGTACGTCCAGCAATAAAATATCCTCCCGCAGATGCTATTACGACCAGAACCGGCAGAAGAACCAGTGCAATCCGCATAATCCCAAAGCTCTGACGCTCTCCCTGTTCCTCTGATACCACTCCACGAAGCCATAATCCGTTAAGTCCTTCTGCTGTGAGTTTCCGGTCAAAAATATAATACCCCGTTCCATCCTTCATTACTTTTTGAATCTCGGAATCCACAAATTCCAGATCTGCCACTTTTGCAGCTATTGGATTTTCTCCATAAATAAGCCTTGACTTTTCATCATACAATCCTGTATAGACTTCATTTACCTTGCTCAGAAAATCGTCGTCAATTTCCAGATACCCTTTCCGGTAATCAATCAAATAATCAATATCCGCATCTGTACGGATTTCATCCATCCCAGAAAAATATTCAATCTCATCCACATTATTTTCCACTGTCTCCACCAGACTATCCTGTATTGTTTTTATCAAAATCTGACGGCTGACGACAAAAATCATCAGATATGCAAATAGTACTATTACCACCAATGCTGCAGTAAACCAGATTGTTATTTTCAGACGGATTGAGAATCTCCCCATATCTTAAATTTCCTCTCTCATTATATATCCTCTTCCACGGACTGTATGAATCAGCTTTTTGTCATATCCATCATCAATTTTTTTTCGAAGATAGCTGATATAAACATCCACTACATTCGTGCCCCCTTCGTAATCAAAATTCCAGACATGATCCTCTATCATCTCACGAGACAGCACACGCCCCTGATTGTACATGAAATATTCCAGCATGGCATATTCTTTAGCCGATAATGTGATCTCTTTTTCCCCCCGCATTACCCTGTGGGAAGTGCAATCCAAAGAAAGATCCGCAATATGCAAAACATTGTCAGTAACTCCGAAAGATCCCCTCATCATTGCACGCAGACGTGCTGACAACTCTTCAAACGAAAATGGCTTCACAAGATAATCATTTGCCCCACTGTCTAATCCCTTTACTCTGTCCGAAACAGCATCCTTTGCTGTCAGAAATAGCACCGGTGTTGTCTTTCCCATTCCCCTCAGCGCACGCAGCACTGTAAATCCATCTGCTTTTGGCATCATAATATCAAGAATCACTGCATCATACTCCGTACAGGAAAGGATATCTATTGCTGTCCTGCCATCAAAACAATGATCCACACTGTAACCATCCTCAGTCAGTTTTTGAACAATAATGGCATTTAAATCCTGTTCATCTTCCGCCAAAAAAATTCTCATGTTTGTTTTCTTCTCCTTTGTTTTTTACCGCGTCATTATAATCCCCTTTAAATCCAATTGTTATATAATAAAAGTAACGAAACCAACATTTATAACATTCACGAAAGAAGATATTTCTTGCAGATACTATACAACATTCATTTCTCATATACAACCTGTAAAAATCTTCTTACGCACAAAAATGCCCCCGAAGAGCTTTCGCTCTCCGGGGGCATCCTCTCATCTGTTATCCCTCAATGGATATGTATCGTTTTTCCGGAACTTTCTTTGCTTCTTCCTTCGGGACATCCAGTGTTAAAATACCATTTTCGTATTTTGCGTGGATATCGTTTTCGGTAACACTCTCGCCTACATAGAAGGTACGCTCATACTTCCGGCGTAACGTTCACGTCTGATGTATTTGTCTTTCTTTATCCTTCTCTTCCTTGTCGAGACCCTTCTCAGCGCTGATTGTAAGGTAACCATCGTTTAACTCAAGCTGGATCTCGTCTTTCTTAAATCCTGGAAGATCAACGGCTACTTCGTAACCTTTCTCGGTCTCCTTTACATCTGTCTTCATCATGTTCTTTGCATGTTTACCATACAATGTTTTATCAACATCCGGAATCTCTGGGAATGAGAAATCCATCCAGTCATCAAATAAGTTTTCTCCAAAAATGCTAGGCAGTAACATAAGTCATCTCTCCTTTTTCTACCGGTCCACTTTCTGTGGAACCTCCCATGTTTTTTACCTTTGTTTTGGAACCTCAGACGAAGGAACTCTGGGGAATCATCTTCTCTTTTTGTTCCCTCTTCCTTTGTTCTGACTATGTTATACCACCACTTATTAGCGCTGTCAAGAGGTGAGTGCTAATTTTCTGTGAACTTTTTGTGAAATCATATTTTAGCTGATATTTTTATCAAAAAAGTCCATTATATCTCGCTTTTCAAACGTTATTCCGTTGTTTCCGAATCCCCAAAATCCAGTATCTAAGCACCGGGATCCGACGTATCACTTCATATAATAAGATTGAAACCACAAATCCACCCACCAATCAATACCATAGACTACAGTCAATGGCAGCTCCTTTCCAGCCAGAAGATAATTGATCACTAAAAGTACCGGGATATGTAATACATAGATACCGAAACAGCATTTTCTCATATAATTCGTAAAATTATTGGAAAAATCAAGCCATTTTGGACCTGCACCAAGCACGAGCAAAACCATAAAAAATGCATACAGGTTTAAATCCCATCTTGACAGTACCTCTTTGTCCGTATATGCCATTCCATAACATCTTACGATATAAAATATGCCGCTTACAGCTGCACAAATGCCCAATAGGAGCACTGCATTTTTTATTTTTTCCATGACACTTTCATTCGAAAACAGGTAATATCCGGCTAAAAATGCCGGAATATAAATGCCGTTCCGGTAGGACGTGATAAGCAGCGCTGCATTTTCCTGCAATTTTCCGGATCAGAAGCAGAAATAGTGCTGCCACAAACAATACATGGCAAAACCACAGTGCCCCGATACCACAGCATAAGATGATAATGACTCTCACAAAAGCCGGTACACTCTCCGGCATATTGCCACGCGCAGTGTGAAGATAGATCACATATCCACCGAGCCAGCCAAATGCCAGAACACCAAGTGTCGACGGCGCCAGAATCTTATCCACCCTCTCTTTCAAAAACTGTCTTTCTGTCCTCTTTTCCAGTGCATATCTTGCACTGATTCCGGCGACTACAAACAGCAGTAACATAAACCACGGGTATACAAAATACTGGTAAATCCCCGCAAATGTAACTGCTCCTTCATACGGTTTTAAACCGGCAAACATCGCCTCGGTTCCAATATTATTGTAATAAAAATAAACATGAAAGATCACAACAAAAAAATCGTCAGAAACCGGATATTATCCAGATAATGTTTTCTCATAAAAATCTCCATTTCCTCCTGCAGTGTTTTCCTCACTTTTTTGTGTCTTAGTTCTTATCCTTTTGATTTGCCATTTTTAATGCCTGCTGCACGAAATCTATCATATCATCTGCTTTGACCAGGGCAATCCCCTGTGCTTCATCACCTAACACCATGATCGTATCTCCCGCTTTGATCTGAAAAACTTCTCTCGCCTTCTTTGGCAGAACGATCTGTCCTCTCGCTCCGACTGTAACCGTTCCAAACATATGCTTCCCTTTTGGCGGAAGTGGAAGACTTTTATTTTTTTCCTCATAATGCAGCATATCCTCCAACGCCACACCAAATGCTTCTGCCATCCTGTCACAGGCGATCACATCCGGAATACTCTCCCCTGCTCGTGTCAACTCCAGACCAAAAAAAATTGATTTTTTGTACCCTCAAATATCACTTCCCATTATACCTGCTATTGCAGTATATTGAAAGCAATATTTATACTTGCAGAAGAAAGGAGTGCCACATTTTCTCGGCACTCCAAACTCTGTAACCATCCATCTTACTTGAAAAATGGATCATCTGTATTCCATACAATCTCTATATTGTCCTCTCCATTGATAATCACTTTTTTGATTACCTTCTGGATTTTCTCTCTGTCAAAAGATTCCATATTGATGATACTTTCTAACTGTGTCTCAAACTTACTAGAAGAATTATCTTCTGGCGGTATTTCTGTTTTAAGCTGTTCGATTTCCTGATGCAATTCATCAATCTGCTCCACCATCGCCTTTGAACGCTTGACATACTCTTCTCTTGTGAGCTTGTCATCCTTATAATCAGAATACAACATCATCTTTTTACTGCTGAGGCTCTTCACCTTCTTTTCAAGTGTTGCAATCTTTTCTTCCGGAGATACTTCTTTCGATTTACCGGCTCTCTTTATTCCTTTCTCATCCAGATAAACTGTTGCATACATATTTACAGTTTTCATGATTGCATCTTCAACCTTGGCAATTTCCACCCTGTTGCTTTTGCATGGAGAATTTTCCTCAATTCTGGACGAGTAACAAAGAAGAATGTCACCTTTTACCCTTTTGCTGGGTGCTAAAGCTCTGCCACACACACCACAATAATAAAATGGATTATAGTTTCTCTTACCACGCTTTGAACGAACACATTTTTTTGAATTAGCGTGTGCCATATCAAATAATTCCTGAGTAATAATGGGTTCATGGCAATTTTCTATCACCATCCATTCGTCTTTAGGAACATAGCTTGAAGTGTTATTGCTGCCTACCCTCTTCTTTGTTTTATTCCATATCAGTTTTCCAAGATAAACTTCATCGTTTAATATATCCCGGATAGAAGAAGTACTCCACAGACTTTTTACTTCAACTGCATGGAAAAAGTTTCTGCTTCCTTTTCTCTTTTTGTATGCGGATGGTGTATCAATACCCTGAGCATTCAGATAATTTGCCACTTCCGTTTTACTTTTGCCCTGTGCGGTCAGTTCAAATATCAGCTTAACCACTTCTGCTGCTTCCGGATCTACAATAATCTTATGCTTATCATTTGGGTCTTTGACATATCCATACCTTAACTGACCACTGATGTTCTCACCTTTCAGTATCCTTGTGTGCATTGCAGAACTGACTTTATTAGACAAGTCCCTGCTATAAAGCATATAGATTAAGTTCTTAAACGCAACATTCATACCGCCCGTCGAACCATCATAGTTATCGCTGTCATAATTGTCATTAACTGCAATAACTCGTACCTGATAAAGTGGAAGTATCTGCTCCAGAAGACTACCGACTTCAATATAATCCCTTCCGAGTCTGGATAAATCCTTTACAACAATGCAGGATATTTTATCAGCTCGGACATCCTCCATAAGCTTCATATAGCCTGGTCTTTCAAATTTTGTTCCGGTAAATCCATCATCACAGTATTCCTGTACCTTCGTATCCTTAAGCTCCGAATGATTGCCAATAAATGATTCTAACAATTCTCTCTGACTGGATACACTGTTACTCTCTTCCTTCTGATTTAATGATACATCCTCATCTTCCATAGAAAGGCGAATATACATAGCAGTTATCTTACTCATACAAATCACCTTCTCTCTTATTCTTTACCTGTAACAGTTCTTCCAGGCAATCATCATACACCAGATTTACGGAAATTCTTCCATCTTCAAACACCTGTACCTTGTCAACAAATGCATCTGCCAGCTCTTTGTTAAGCTTTCTGCATTTCAGATATTTATTGATAAGGTTTTCCCAGTCTTCATCAATCTTATAATTCTTTGAATACAGGTTCTGAGATACTAAAAGATTATCAATCTCCTTCTTCAAAGCTTCGCTTTTTAGAAGATACTGCTGTTTTAATGTCAAATATTCGCTCTCATTAATCAAATGTTCTGAGTAATCTCCATATAACTCAGAGAACTTGCGGTTTACTTTCTCCAGTTCCCTGCGCTGTCTGGTAATGGCTTTTTCATACACATCGTATTTTTTCAGTCCGCTGCTTCTTGCATTTAATTCCCGTATCACTTTTAATGCGTCAATACAGCAACGCATATGATTTGAAATCTGAGCAAAGACAGCTTTGTTGACTTCCTCCTGATCAATTTTGTGTCTTGAACATGCCGGATTAATACCATCTGAAAAAGTTCCACAAAAATATACATACGATTTTGTTGTTCTTGGAGAAAGTCTCATTCCCTTGCCACAGTCTCCGCATACGATTTTTCCCTTTAGCAGATTCATTTCATTAGGTGGGTGTTTTGTAAACTCTTTTGCAAAATAAGCATCCGAGATTTCCTTTACTCTTTCCTGTGCCTTTTCAAATGTCTTTTTGTCGATAAGCGGCTCATGCGTATTTTCAACAACGACCCATTCACTTGGATCTGTTGCATGGAGTGGAATATTATTGTATTTCTCAATTACTACTTTCCCATGCACCGCCGAACCAATATAAGCCTGATTTGTCAGTATTGACTTGACTGTTGTTTTGGTCCATACACCATTGGTTCTTACATTCTGCTGATAACCAAGAGATTTTAAATACATCAATGGTGACATTATTCCCTGCTCATTCAGATATTTTGCAATTGGTGTGTAACCTTTGCCATCTAAAAACAATTTATAAATAAACCTGACATTTCCAGCAGTTGCTTCATCCACAACAATTCTGTTCTTCTCCGTCTTGGATTTCAGATATCCATATGGAGCAAAACCGCACATATATTCATCAGTAGTCCATTTTCTACGATGTGCAGTTGAAACTTCTTTGAAATATCCTTAGCATAAAACTCATTTACGATGTTTTTCAAAGGCATCATAAGGTCTGTGCCCGGTCTGAACGAGTCAAAATCATCCGTAACAGCAATGAATCTTACATTGAGAAAAGGAAACACTCTTTCAATGTAGTTCCCCATCTCCACATAATTTCTGCCAAGTCTCGATAAATCCTTAACTATAATACAGTTAATTCTTCCTGTTTTTGCATCCTCAAGCATTCGCTTAAAATCCGGTCTTTCAAAATTAGTACCGGTAAAGGAAGCATCATAATATTCCTCTTCAATTACAATATCTTCGTGATCTTTAACATAATTCTTCATAAGTTCCATCTGTGTTTCGATTGTCCCTCTCTCAATGTTCTCTTCCTTTTCATGGGACAGTCTTGCATATAATCCAGCCTTAAAAAGTACCTTCTTCTCTTTATCCGGTAAGGCTGTGTTTTCCTGTAGCATCATATTTTTTCTGCTTTTTCTTGCCATATTACACAGCCTCCCTTCTGCTGATATTTAATTGTCCACCCGGTTCTTTATCTACTTGATAACCAAGTTTTTCGACTGATTCTAATAACTTCTTATAACAATCATCAAAGTCAAATACGATTTCAATCTCTTTATTCTCTGAAACCCTTACCTCAGAAATCAGTTTTACAACCACGTCCCTGGTCAGTTCCTTAATATCCTTGTATTCGGTAAAATAATTCATCCAGAGATGCTTATCATCCTTCTCCTCAAAAATTAAAGCAATGTCTCTCTCAATCTGGCGAATTATTTCTTCTCCCTCTTTTGCTTTTTTCAGATATGCCTCATGAAGTTCAAGATATTCTTCTTTAGTAAGAATTCCGTCCTTCATATCTTCATACAGTGAAGTTTTCAGTCTTTTACACTTCTCAACTTCCTCAAGTTTTTTCTGTTTTCTTGCTTCAAGACTTTTTACATCAAGCTGCTGGAAAGGAATTGTTCCAATATAATCAAGTATTTCTTCCAGATTCATTACGTTTTTGATATGAAGCTTTAACATTTCAAGCACCGTATCCTCTAATAACGATACTGATATTGAGTGCTGTGAACACTGCTTTGTCAATTTATGATTAGAGCAGATATAGTAAGCGTATTTCTTATCACCTGCTGTTGTAATTTTTCTTGTCATTGGTGAACCACAGTCTGCACATACTGCAATACCTGAAAGATTATAGACCATATCTGAATCCGGAGATATTCTCGTATCCATTCCCAACAACCTTTGAACAATCTCAAAATCCCTGTCATTAATAATCGGCTCATGATTTTTTCGATTCTTATCCAGTCAGATTCCGGCTTAACAACCTCCTGCTTCACTTTATGATTTGGTGTCGTTCTTTTGCCTTGAACAAGATTTCCAATGTAAATCTCATTTTCAAGAATCCTGCGGACTGTGACTGAACTCCATACCGACTTATCATTCTGTAAAAATCCGGTCTGATAACCGCTCCCTGTACTCTGCTTATATTCCATAGGTGCAAGCACACCCTCATTATTCAACTGTGTTGCTATTGCATCCTGACTCATTCCGTGAAGCTTTAGCCGAAAAATTTCCTTCACAATACCGGCTGCATAAATATCAATAACCAGCTTATGTTTATCATCATCCGATTTTTCATACCCATAGGGAACAAATGCACCGATATACTCACCATTTTTTCTCTTTACATCCAAATGGCTTCGTATCTTTATACTGATATCCCTGCAATATGCATCATTGATCAGGTTTTTAAACGGAATAATAATCTCATCACCCTGTGACTTTCCAGTCACACTGTCATAGTTATCATTGATTGCAATAAACCTTACACCAAGAGCCGGAAATAATCTTTCGATGTATCGACCTGAATCAATATACTCACGTCCAAAACGTGAAAGATCCTTTACCACCACACAATCAATTACTCCTCGCTTAATATCTTCCATCATCGTCTGAAAAGACGGACGGTCAAAATTAGAGCCGGAATAACCATCATCCACATATTCTTTAACTATTCTAATGTCTTTTTTGTCTGCAAGGAAATTTCGGATGAAATCCTTTTGATTTGAAATACTATTACTCTCAGCTTTTGCGCTGGTAGAAACATCGCCATCCTCCTTAGATAATCTAACGTAGATGGTGCATGATAGATTTTTGAGATTTGTTTACTCATATCGCAACACTCCTTTAAATATTCTACGTCAGATGTACCCAACTAAAATATCAAAGGAAGTTATGCCATATTCATTTAGTCCTTGAACATATCATAGCACAACTCCCTTTCATTTTCCATATGATTCTGAAAAAAGATTCTAAACTGTAAGCAGCATATTCTTGAAAGCTTCTTCTATGGAAACTCCATTATTGGCAAAGCTTACTTTAACTTTCATCTTCCCCACTCTCATCATATAGGGATTTCCAACTTTTCTTATAAACTTCTGCTGTCTCTTTTCAATCGTATCATTCAGATCAGCATGATAAGATGCCATATCGGGCATTTCATTAATCTTGACATCACTAAAATCAGTATCAAGCAATGCTCTGTATTCTTCTGCTGTCATAAAATCTATCCCCCTTTCAGTAAAAATGCCACCCATAAAATACAGGTGGCTATGTAACCCGGAGCAAATGCCCCGGTAATATTTAATTGTACTTTTCATATGCCCCAATCTGGATTTTTACACATTCAGTAATCTTATCAAGTAGTTCCGTATCTGAAATTGAAGCAACTACCCTCTCAATCTGGACATTTACATCAATGGATACAATCTGCTCACATAATGCCATACTGTCAAACACCTCAAAATCTGTGTCAGTAACCTTTACCTTTGCAGCCGGTATTGGACAGTGGGTTGGCAGATATTTCTTTTTCCATGTTTTTGTGGACATGGCTACTGCTGTGACAACCGGTGAATACTGATTTGCCTTGTTATTTGAGATAATAATATAAGGTCTTGTATACTTCTGAATGCTCCCTTTACTTACTGACTCCAGATTTGCAATAACAATATCGCCCCTGTTCAGTTTCATCTATGTCATTCCTCCTGTTCCCTGATATATTCTTCTGCCTCATCCTCTGTCGGACAGGCAACAATCCGTTTCCCATATTCATCAATCACTACTGTTTCGCCCGGAAATATAATCAGTTTTAATTTTCTATTTTCTTCTGTCATATCATTCAATCGAGTAGGAGGAATTTCTCCTAAATGAGAAATTCGACCTCTCACACCACCGTGCGTACCGTTCGGTACACGGCGGTTCAATCAATTTAACAAGTAACACACCTTTCAGTATAGTAATCTAACATAGAAACTAATCCAAAACGGGTTAGTCTTTCTTTATTTATTGCAAAATTCATAACTCTTCGCTGACAAACATATGCTATTCGATTACCCGTATAGGCTGTAATCCTTGCTGTATCCTTATCTACTCCGAGTTTTATCAAGTTATTTATGCGGTTCTGCGGAGTTTTCCATTGTTTCCAAATGCACATGCGCAGTCTGCAACGAATTCTTGCGTCCATCTCTTTACAAAGTGTTTTCATACTACCTATCTTGAAATAGTTAATCCACCCTCTGATAAGCTGATTGAGTTTCATCACTTTATAACTGTTGCTAACGCCCCAGCTACGGCACGTGAGCTCTTTCATTCTCTTCTTAAATTTCGCTACTGATTTTGCATGCGGTTTCGCCTTGTATTGATGTGCTCTTGTATCAAAGTAGAATCCAAATCCAAGGTATTTAAGTCCTTGTGGTCTGTCTACCTTACTCTTGGTCATGTTGACCTTAAGCCCCAGTTTCTCCTCAATGAATCGTGAAATATTTCTCATGACTCTGTTGGCAGACATTTCACTTCCGACCATAATGATGCAGTCGTCCGCGTATCTTACAAAGTTAAGCCCACGCTTTTCCATTTCTTTATCGAGTTCATTCAGCATGATGTTTGCCAGTAACGGCGAGAGATTTCCTCCCTGGGGTGTTCCCACGATAGAGTCCTCATATTCATCATCAATCATGATTCCACTGACAAGGTACTTTCTTACGATAGAGATAACATCTCCATCTTTAATAGTTCTGCCTATGATAGTCATGAGCTTATCATGATTTACTGTGTCAAAGAACTTTTCCAAGTCGATGTCTACAATCCACTCATTACCGTCATTCATCATTTCAAGTGCTGTTAGAATTGCTTGTTGTGCACATCTGTTCGGTCTGAATCCATAACTGTGGTCATGGAACTGTTCCTCATAGATTGGCGTTAATACCTGTGCAATGGCTTGTTGTACAAATCTGTCTGTCACTGTTGGTACTCCCAGGTTTCTGACACCGCCATCAGGCTTTGGTATCTCCACTCTTCGTACTGGCTGAGGTTTATATTTTCTCGCCTCAACTGTTCCTTGATGTTTTCGCCGTTCTTTGCAAGATGTTCTTTGAGTTCTGTGTACTTCACTCCGTCCACTCCCTCTGCACCTTTATTTCGTACGACTTGCAGATATGCCCTGTTGAGGTTATCGCTAGATAGTATCTGCTCCATTAGACTACTTGTGTCCATGCGTTCTTTCCTTTCCGTCTCGCTTGATTTGACCACCCTTTACCCGATTGGTTACGGCAGATGAATGTCTCCTCTGCAATACGAGACCTACTCAAACTTATTGATTGTTCGCCCCTTTGCTCCATCTCCATTACAGAGACTTCTTCACTACTATGGGCTCTGCTGACTTCTCACAGTTCGTTGTTACTAGCTAATGGAACCTCTGTGAGATCTCCACGCTTAAGGTGCTCGCTCTTTCTCTCCATATATCCGCCACATTTACTCTGCTACTACAAAAGTGATAGTTATTAGATTTCGTTGTTCTTTGCCAACTTATCTCTCGTAGCCTAGCCTTATATGTGATTTCTGTCCGTCGGACCGGAGATTTGCTTACAGCTTCCTTCAGATTCCACCTCACGGTGGACACCCTTGCTGTTCGGCTATACACTTCCCACTATCTGGGCGTGTTCGGGACTTACACCCGTTAGAGCGCGCCCATGGCGCGCAAACAAAGAAATGAGAGCAGGTTCATAGCCCCTGCTCTCTGCATTAATACTGATTCCATGTTCCGCTGCAAGTGTCATTACAGCTTTAATCTCATTAAGTTCCATTGAAATGTCTACCACATCTCTTACCAGCACACAGATAATGGCATCTCTTTCAATATAATATCTTAATCGTTCAACCGCTTTTTTATCTGTATTAAAAATTGTCTCAACAACTTCCATGCCGGACTTTTTTGCATATGCCTCGATACGGTCAGCTGTATCATTTGCATTATTCCTTACAAATATCAGACACTGCTTTTCTTTGGAATCCTGCATATTGCCTCCTATCTGCCGTCCCTGATGTTATGATAGAACTTTGATACCGTATCAAGCACCAGCCCTCTTATATCACTTTCCTGAACAGGCTCTTTGTACATCATCTCATAACACTCTTCAAGTTCTCCATTAATATCCTCCACATAGATATCATATTCGCTGAGTTTTCCAAGTGTATCAATAACGGTCTCATCTGTTGCACCAATCATATCCTTTGAAAGTGTTATGATTGTATTAACATCTTCTTCCATATTTAAACCGATAATGGCATATTTCATCGGAAATGAAACTCCTTCTGTAGAAGCAGGCTCTGAAAGCATAGCTACAATTTCATAGCCATTATCCTGACAATACTTTTCAAGCAACTTCGGCACAAAATGATCTGTAGCCTCTAATCCTGTTTTTGCATAATATATAATTGCTCTTTCCATCTGAAAATCTCCTTATAAATAATATTGATTTGATACTGTGCGCACTTTATCTCCTCACATAAGCTGACTTATCTGTACTCTCCACACCATCACACCTAAACATTTCTTTTCTGTCGGTGACCATAAATCAGTTTGTGTGGGAAGATAAAATACTATCTTCCCGGTTTCTTAACCATCCCCGTATCGGGTAACATATCCTTTGCCAGCCACAAACACTTCGTAGTTTCCTGCCCATCTGGACTTACGAAAGTAGCCACTCTCTGAAAATGCGTTTTGCTGAAATTCAGGTGCACTTATTATCTCATTACCTCCGGCTGCTAATCCGGTAGGCACAACCCTCTGCTCTTATCCTTAAAGGCTCCTGCTGTTACGTTTCTCATAATCGGCTGCAGCTCTGAGGATAGTCATCGCACGAAATGGGATTCTGCCACCCTGTCATAGACAAGGCGATATAAGCTCGTGGGATATGCGTGTCCTATTCTGTTTTCAATATTCAACGGTTCTTTTCTCAGAACCTGAACAAAGTATAACTGACACCACGCATCTTCTACAGTAACCGACACTCTTTTGAACTAAGAGTAACACTCCCACCTGTTCCAAATCCTTATAAAAAAAGCCGGACTGCATTATCAAAAATGCAATCCGACTTTTTTATTCTGTCAGAAGTTTCATATTGTCAACGGCATTTAATACCATATTCCGGATAAACTGTACTTCCTTCTCCTTCAGACCAACCAGCAGATCATCGACTTCTACCTTTCTTTCACACCCACACACAAGATAATCCAACGTTATATGAAACAATTCAGCAATACTAATCAGCGTATCTATTTTTGCTCCATTTACACCAGCTTCAATTTTCCGCAGAGCATCCACTGACAATCCAATCTGCTCGGCAAGCTGCTGTCTTGTCATTCTTCTTGCCGCACGCAACTCTTTTATTCTTTCTCCACTATTAACAATATCGTAATACACCTTCCACTCTTTTCCGGCACCTTATATATTTGCTTAAGCTGTATTCATTGTACCGTAAGCGAATCTTTTGTAAGAGTGACTAAACCAGCTATTTCAGGTGGAATATTGTACACCTTAATACCAAGAATATAAATATTCGCAGATTAAAAAAAGAGATATTTCCAAACTCTCATTACATTTTGGAAATATCTCTTTACTTAATATCCTCATCCGGCACAAACTCCATGATGTCCTCTATCTTACAATCAAGTATGGAACATAATCTGTTTAGGATTACCGTTTTTACGACCATATTCTTTCGCAATCGCTGTAACTGTGCTTTATCTATTCCATAATCTTTAATTAGTGCATACTGGCTAATATTTTTCTTCTTGAGTGTAATCCATAACCTGTCATATACTATCATTACAAAGACCTCCTCCTTGTATTCTACGCAAGAGTGTCCTATAATGATATGGTGCGTGTATACACCATACTGTATGTATATGATAGAATAGAAAATAGCCATAATCTGCATAGAAAACAGCTCTCAAGGTTATTATGTAATATAGAACGGATTATCTGTTTTACTTTTATGGTATTCAACCGGGACAATTCAATCACCTGACAATTTGCCCGCAGATACCCTTTTCAGAAAGGATTCACAACAACACTATGAATGATAAAAACACATACTCTGTTGATAAATATTTGAAAATCATTGCCGAAAAAGAAGGAATCACAAAAGAAGAAGTCCAACAGGAAATTGGGCGCGCAGTTTCTATTGCTTTAAAAAGCCCTGATCCACAAATGCAACGCTTCTGGACAGACTTTCCATGTGAAAATGAAACTCCCACCATTGAAGAAATCATATACCATCTCGCTGAAAAATTTGCAAAAGAGTCATAGACAAAGGACAGGATAACTACCCGTCTATTCACTCAGATAATCTTCCTGTCCTCTTAATATTTGTTCAATCATATGTAATGCAAATTCTATTTCTCTTTCGTCGCACCGATTCATCATAAATGCAAAACGCTCAATGTGCTTCTTAGGGTGCTGCTGGCTCATCAGAACCATAGGCGATGACTCCAATGCATGAACAATATTCAAATATGTATCAAGACTCATTGCCCTTCTGCCATTTTCAACACTTTTGATAGTATCCAATGATACATCCGCCCGTTCTGCAAGCTCTGCCTGCGTAATTCCAAGCCTTCTTCGTTCTTTTCTGATATTCTCTGCAATAATTTTGTATATGTGCTCTCTTTTCCCCATAGCCCCATCATCCTTTCTGACTTATCGCATTATATCAGAAATTATTATGGTGTCTGGCAATCTGTAACCATTTGCCATTTTCGTGTAATACTTTGCAGATTTTACTATCTCCTGTCAATTCATGCAATGTATTATTC
>ENA-OQDE01000503-OQDE01000503.1-human-gut-metagenome-genome-assembly--contig:-NODE-503-length-22913-cov-6.093654_pt1 | contig 22913 bp, 19 predicted proteins | sample MGYA00242768_ERZ504595 | MGnify/ENA primary metagenome ERZ504595 (study PRJEB26092, sample SAMD00036307) | human gut metagenome | host: Homo sapiens | study: EMG produced TPA metagenomics assembly of... | reverse complement strand
CCTTGAGTTCGTCATCCGTTAATGAATATTATATTTTTTGGTCTTGCCATCTAAAATCACCGCCGTTTCTTTTTAGTATATCATGAAACGGTTTGTCAGACCATAAAATTAATTAAATATCAATGATACAGTATACTAGGAAATTGAACCCAGATCGTTGTACCAATATTACTTGGGCTCTAATCCGTTGCAATCTGCATGATATCAGGATTCTCAGATACCATCTTTTCAATAATTCCGCGTAATTCTTTGGTCATAATGCAAACACCGCTCTTTTATTTATTGACATTGTAGCATGTTTCTATAGTCTGGTAAATGGTGGAAAAAGTTGATGGAATTACTCATCTTTCATTCTTCTTAGTGACACCTCAAACTCACATATCGTTTTATAAATATTCCCCTCAGCATTTGAAAAACTTTCGAAACTTGGATACTCTTCTGATAAATGCAATGTATCACAAGTGTCTCTTGCCATCTTAGCTTTAACTGGGCGTGTCCATCCATAAAAATTGGTTGTATAATGAATAATATCTATATCCCTATACTGAATTTTATTTAAGTTCAGCGCTTACAGTCAAAGTAAAACATTAGCGGTTTTCAATAAACATTTTTTTATTCATGCATTCAACAATACTCAATCATACGCAAAATCTAATTCTACAGAACGCAAAAAGGTGCGGAAATTTCCACACCCCAAAACTAACTTACATTCAGAACACGCTTGACTTACCAGCTACACCATGATTGCCTTTTGATACGGAAAGCCTTCCGCCATCGTAATCTTTGTTCATTTCCATAAATGATCACCAAACTTTCCGAATTATGCAAATTCAATGGAGTAATAATCACCCTCCAAGCGCCCATGCGTCTTTTTACAGATTTTGTAACTGTGTTGGTCTTATAATCAACGTCAATCTTTGTTGTAATACGATCTCAGTTCTTGTAGTACAATGTCATATCAAATCCCTCCTTGCTTTTTGATAAATTAAATTTAGCATACAATCATTGCCCCCTTAATCTCAATTATATTATCAGAACCTGTATCATCTGTCCGTAAATATCTCACGCTATATGTTTACATATTCTTAGACACAACGAAACCAATGATTCCCGCTAAACATCCGCAAATCGCAAAAGCAATCCCTATTATTTTCAGGATCGTCGATACAGACGTCTGATTTTCTGCCGGAACATATATCATATGTGGATTCTCCGGATTATAATATAAGATTGTCTGCTGCCCTGTTTGAACAGAATTTTTTCCTGTTCCAATCACACTCTTTTGTACTACCCGTTCGCCATTTACATAAAATTCGTATACGGGATACCATGTGTAATTATAGGTATCCACATTTCTCTTGTAGACTTCTTCCACATCCACAACTGTCGCAGTCGTCTTCTCCACGCAGTCTTTCTTCGACTCACTAATCCTGCGATCCACACCTTTTGCACATACAAACAATATGGCAGCTATGATCCAGAACAGACATGAGACGCTATTACAATCGCAATAATCATTTTCTATTTCTCCATCATTGTATACTCTATTTTTTTAGGAACAACCTTCCCATCAACCACTTTTACTTCGTCTAATGGAGCCAGCACATTCTCTTTAAAATCGTACTCCACATAATGTTGTCTCGCTCCTCCCATCCCACGCATCGGCATAGGTCTCTATTCCGCAATCACACACTAGTATGAACAGTGCCAGAATCAGGCACAAACCTTTCATTAACTTTTACATTTCGTAGATTTCCTCGCTTTCCCCTATATAATCAGCCAGATAATGAGTCACAAACATTTTCACATGTCTAAAAGTAACACAAGATTCCAGCGCATAGAACGGTAATACTTCCAGTAACAGCAACGCACAAAACCATGCCAGCCCCAGCCATATCGACTGTCTGAACAAATATAAAATAAACAAATCTATAATCAAAAGTGTTCCCCAGATAATTTTATCAGATAAAGAACACCTTCGCTGCACGGTCATCTTTTTCCCATCAAAAGAAAAATCCCAATATGACGTTACCCTGCCTGATGAGAAACGAATCACCGGCATGCCTTGCTTGAACTGAAGCGTTATCATGCCATGTTCCTTATCCTGCAGATACTCCTGTCTATGTTTACTCATATAGTCAGTCGATCGATAACCGCCTCTTTTCTATCTTTAAGGAAATACATCTTTTTCATCACATTATGCTCCTGTATTTAAAAATAACGAGCGGAATCTCCGTTCATCATCTTCGTATCCTCTGCAGACAATTTCGCCGATATCTCCGTGGTTAAACATAATCGCCAGATCTTTTTTTATATTTCCCTTCCGAGAGATCATATAAGAAAATCTCATTTAGAATGCGATCTACGTTTTGTAATCAATACACTTGATGCTACTACCCCAGAAAATGCAATGGATACATCAGCAATCATTCCCTACTTCCATATAAATCGTGTCATTGTTATCGTGTCACCAATTTCTCTTTTCTTATAGTCTTCTTCTGAAAGGAAACACGTACTCTCATATCCCGAATGTACATCCCTTCCCAATATTGGGTAAAACCGCTTCGTATCCCGGATATTTTCAGCGCCATAAGACTCCGTCTCAATCACTGGTTGCTTTTGCACAAGTACAACATCATACTGTAACACCTGCTTTTTTCTCAGTTGTCTTATATTTGCATTCTCTGTCAGAACGCATGCTCCAGCTATAAATATTACTATAACATAATACAGACAAACAAAGATATCACTCCCATCAAAATTGAAAAAGTGCTGACAACCATACCTATGAGCAATGCCACAAATGCTATCAAAACCCACCTGTTCCTCTTTTTTCTCCGTGCCCTAAGCTCCACGGCTGCATCCTCATCATTGATTTGTCGAAATGTGAATCCCTGCTCATCTTCTGCCGTATAAACAACTTTTGTGTGATCTAAAACCATACCTTACTCCATTCTACACGATTATTTTTCACCTGTTTAGATACTTAAATTTCCAGCTGCAATAGCCATTATACTTGAGACTCTGTACTTATCATCTAACAGGCTAATTAATTCATGCCTTTGATTATCTGTCAGATTTAGCGACTGTACAAAAGTGATTAATGCAAAATCCGCTACCTGCTTACTGTTAGCATCTGTCTGAATAACAAGTGAATCAATCAATAGCGAGATAGACGAAAATATATCCTTACAGCAAAATCCAATCATCGACAACGGTAGCACTCTCATCCCTAGTTGCACAAAAACATTCAACGAAACATTACCATTTTCTTTATTGATACTGCCGTACAAAATCCAAAGATGTCATACCGCAGTACTCAATATATCCAAACAAGTGCTTATTTAAACCACTACGATGCTCAGTCATATCAATTCGTAGCCTGTCTAATTTCGCAAGATGCCTAAATCTTCTACAGACCTTTATCATTGTAAGATCTATACCAAGCTCAGCAGCCTCCTTCTCCGAAATCTCTCTCATACCTGAGACATCATCAGAATGTGTGAGCAGGTAGCTGCCTCTGGCAACATACTTATCCTTTATTCTGCTTGACTACTTTTCATCTGGTATATAAATCAGGGGCAAGGGTTTCCACGGAGTGGTGCATGCACCTTGCGGCTGATTTATATACCGGATATCCTAGCCCAAGCAGAAGAAGGAAGACCATTCATCCGTTTCCCATGACAGTTGAACCTTTATGTCGGAACACCTTAGCATTATCATTGCCATCATGTTATCTATGTTAGTATAGCACTTCAATGACACAAAACTAAAGTCTCTTTTATATGGAAAAATGATGTTTATTGAAACTGCCCTTAAAAATATTGCATTAAACACAATTATGACAGAAATAGATTCAAGCAGTGTCTATGATATGTATGATAAAGCAATCAGCAGTTACAAAAATGCTCCGGCTGGAACTCGCGAAGATATAAAAAGAAATACCAAAATAACAAACTGAATCTTCAAGGTTCCATACAAAATGCCATAGCCGCTGCATACCGCAAAGAGAACCCTAAAATCACTTTAATATGCTGGTGGAAGATGTCTTCCATGTAGAAGATTGAGCTGGATATTATGTCCAACTCATCTTCTCAGCTCCGCAAACTGAAATTAGTCAAGCTTCTTTGGCAATTTGCTTTCTTCAACCAGTACTGCTTCAAGGTCAATTGAGGTCCAATATGAACCAATATCATAAAAAAAGACAGCACCAATCAATGGCACTGTCTCTTTTCTTACTTCTTAATTATTTCATTTTAATTTCAGATATTTATTCTTCCTCAGAACCACTCTTTTTTCTTACATAGAATACGGCTCCAAAAACAATCAGTATAATACAGATACCTATAATAATGATTATCGTATTATTCCATGCATATTTTGAAGTGCTGTCATCTGTCTTAGGTGCAGGAATGCTTTCATCAGATTTGTTGTCTGCCTGAGCGTTATCACTCATAATCCTGGCATCAACAACAATCGTGTAATCTGATGCATGGGTAAATACAAGTTCCACATTTCCATCCGGATCAATCTGTCCGGCGCTGATAAATTCCAGTTCTCCGGTCTGTTCATTGTAGTAGAACAGGTTCGCATACAGTCCTGCATTCTTTGATTCCATGTTGACGGTCAGTGTGGCTGTAAATCCAAACTCTCCGTCATAAGCAAGAGTCAGATTCAAGGAAGAATGTTCCCCGGTCACGTTATTGATCACATCCACAGGAATGGATTTTCCGGCGTCGGCTCCGACTGTCACATCAAAATCAATATCTCCAGCTGCATCAGTAATATCCTTTCCATAAATCTTCCAGGAAAGACCATTTCCCATATCCAGAACAAGTGTTGTATCTTTGCCCTTGATACTGTCAATTATATCTTTCGGTACTACCGTCGTTCCATTCATGACAACTGTTACTGTATCGCCTGACTTAGCTTCTTCAAGCTGTGGCTTGATAACATCCCAGCCTTCCTTGCCACTGTCGTCCTTGATGTATGGCTTAATTGAATCTTCTTTTTCCTTACCATTATCCGTATCAGGCTGTGGCTTCTGATTCTGATTACCATTGTCTGTGCCAGACTGCGGTTTCTGGTTTTGGCTGCCATTATCCTTGTTGCTGTCATCGGACTTAATCTTAGCGATCGGCTGTGTGTAACTGTGTCCGCACTTGGAGCAGGTGTAGGTCATGATGCCTTCCTCTGTTGTCGTTGCAGCCTTCGTCACTTTTGATACATAGCTGTGTCCTGTTGCCGGAATATTCTCCGTGTAGCTGTTTCCACAAGAACAGGTATACGTCCTTACCCCTGCCTCTGTACAGGTTGCTTCCTTCGTAATGCTTCCCGTATAGTTGTGAGTGTGCTTTTCCTCCGGCAGCTTCGCAATGCTCTCTGTGTAGCTGCTGTTGCATCTGGTGCAGGTGTAGGTTCTGATGCCTTCCTCGGTTGTCGTTGGCTGCTTTGTCACGGTTGCTTTATAATCATGTCCCAATGCTGCCAGCTCTTTTCCGGTACTCAGAAGTTTATCACAGTCCGTACAATAGGTATCTCCTGCGTATCCGGTCTGCGTACAGGTTGCTTTCTTTCGGTTCTTCACGGTTGTATGCACATGGTTCGTGGCATCCACTTCACCAAAGGTTTCACTACAAACACTGCATACTGCTTTTGATACACAGGTAGCCGGTGTTCCGACCTTGTGCGGTTTTTTCTCGATTGTTGTACCAGCGGCAAGCTTTTCACCACAATCCTTACAGTAAGTATCTCCGGTATAGCCCTTCTCTTTGCAGGTTGCTTCCCGCTGATTCCGTATTTCAGTATGTGTGTGATCACATTCGCTTCTTGTAATCGTAATGCTTACACTTTCTGTCTCGTAGTTGCCCTTGTCAGTTCCTGTATAAATTGCATTCGCTGTCACTGCCACACCATCTGCAAGTGCCGTGTCCTTATCAGCCTCCTGCCAGCTCCATCCATCCGGAAGCGTAATATCGCCAACCTTCTTTGTGCTGTGCGCCGGAGCCATTTCAGCTTGCGGCATGTTCGGTGCCTGAGCTGCCTTATTTACAGTGATTGTAAGCTTTGTATCAACAGCATTATAATTATCCTTGTCTGATGGTGTAAATGTTACATCATACTCTGTCTTTTTGCTGTCTGCTGCTGTAGGCGTGCTACTGCTGTTCTTCCATGCAAATGTTCCTGTGATTTCAGTTCCATCTGCTGTCTGATAAGCCGCTTTTCCTCCGGTCAGGGTACTGTCTGAAAGTTTCTGTCCGTAGGTAAGTGCGCCTGCTGTCGGCTTCTGTGCAATTACCGGTGTTGCTTTAGTTACTTTAACTGTTATTGTTCTTGTTACTGTATTGTAGTTGTCAGCGTCATCAGGTGTGAATACTGCCTGATAGCCTTTATTATTTACAGTCGGAATGATATTCTTTCCTGTAAAGCTCCATGTTCCGGCAAGTGAATTGCCATCTGCCCCGGTCACACTGCCGCCTGTCATATCTGAATCAGCTAGTGCAACAGCAGGATTGTATACACGCTCTGCTACAGTTGGAACTGTTACTACTGCCGGTGTTGCCCTGGCTACTGTAATAGCCGCTGTTCCGGTAAGGTCCTCGTAATATTTGCTGTCATCAGGCTTGAATACCCAGCCCGCCTGTGTCGTTCCTGCAGTCGGTATGCAATCCGGATCAGCCCATTTGAGTGTTCCCTTTACTTCGGTGTCTGTATCTGCTTCCACAAAGGTAACATCACTAAATCCAAGCTTAGAAAGCTTGTCTCCATATGTAAGTGCATTGCTTCCATTTACAGATACCGTATTTCCGCTCTTTAATGTAACAAGCTTCTTATCCGTAATCTTGATTGTCATAGTATATACAGCATCTTCGTAATTTAGCATAGAAGCTGTCACTGTGATTGTAGCTGTAGCTCCAACCTGAGATTCATCTGCCTCTTTCACTTTATAGGTCAGTTTTCCGTCTTGATCTACTGCTACATCACTCAAAAGCTGCTCGTTATATGTATTTGTTAATGCGTATGCTGTAGTTCCCCTATCTGTCGGGAGCTTTCCTGCAATATCCACACTAATTGCCTTGTCACTCACAGCGTACATACGAATAACTCTTTTCCTCATCACCAATGTTCGGTGAAGCTGCTTTGTTAATTGTAAATACGACCGGATCACTTGCAAGTCCTGCATAGTTCTCTGTCTCTGCAATATAAGCCTTTACGGCATAGATTCCTGCATTTACAGGTATGGCATCTGTATATGCAGATTCATCCGAAGGTGCCCTATATGCAGTACCATCTGAAGCTGCTGTTGCATACTTATAAGTTACTGTACCGAATTTTGCTGTTGCATTTGGTTCTGGTGTCTCATCCTTCGCATAAGTATAATCAGAACAGCTAAGTTCTGTAGTAAAACTATTTGCTGCCTGTTTTACTGTAAGAATACCACTCTTGCCATCTGAACCGTTTCCAATAAAGGATACTTCATAATTGGCACTATCTGATGAGCCTGTAATTGCATAGGTTCCAACACCTGAATTGTCTTTCGCAGTAGTTGATAAGCTGATGACAAGTGCTTCTTCGGTATCATCTGCTACCAAAACATTGTCCTGGTAGGCATCACCTGAGGCAAGACTCCATGTAAGTGCAGGGTTTGTCTCTCCATAGAATTTTTCTTTATCAGCAATCACTACGGTAATCTGTTTCTTAGAAACTTCCGGTATCACTTCACAGGTTACAGAATCATAAGTATCTGCATCACTTCCTGTAGGTGTAAAGACAAGCGTGTATTTCTCACTTGTACCGACTGTCGGAAGCTTATCTGCATCCTCAGATGCCAGAGTCCATGTACCTCAATCTTCGTGTCACTGTTTAGTCCTGCTGTCACAACTGCCTTTGTCATATCTGCCTTTGCAAACATGGCAGATACCGTATTACCATAAGTACCGGAAAGAACCGGTGCAGTCTTTACATACGGAGTCGTCTTTGTAGTGGTAAATTCAATAGCAGCTTTGTTAATGCCGTTATATTGCCTGCCTTGTCAATGGCTGCTATCCAGACTGCAGTTTTCTTACTTGGATACAATGAAAAATAAACGTCCGGCTTTCCAAAATTACCTATTTCAATTTTATTATCACCTTTTGTTCCTGTCGTTTTGAAGATTGAAGGTGTCCAACTCGCAACAAAGTTTTGGTTAGCATTACTATACTTAAGTCCCTCCGTACGAACTTCCCATTGTCCACAATAAAGATTTTCGTCCGGTTTAAAATTCCACCCATTGCGGGGCGCCCATTTTCCATCGTTTTCGACAGCGAACTGTGGGTACTTTGGCTCACCTTTCATATAATTTTCAATATCTCTTTTGCAGTCGTCGTAGGTGTAGTCAGTAACCCCGTCAAATACTCCTTCGGATACAAAGAACCACATCAGCGTTGCATCCTCGCTTAAATTAACCTTGAGTATCGCCTCTGTATCCTTCAGGGTACCGTCTTCTTTTTTCGGGTCAGCTATTTTTACTACAGGAGCCTGTGCATCCACCACAATGCCATCGGTACAGATATAATCACTCTGATTTCCCGCACCATCCACTGCATAGGCATAGACACGTAATTTCCTTCGCTGCTCAGCTGCCCGAAATGGTTGCGCCGTCTGATGATGGAAGAATAGTGCCTGTTCCTGCGGCTGCTTCCCTAAACTTACCGCCTGCTGCCAGCGCATCCAGTTCATCCTTTGTCTTTACTGATGCCAACGCCGTATCTGAAACCTTCTCAACATAATAGTAATACCTGGAAATGCCGCTGACCTCAGCCACATCGGCTTTCTTATCATTTGCCTGTATCTTAATATCCAGTGTTGCATCATTATAAAGATAGCCAAAGCTGATGGTGTTCAAAAGCGACCGAAACCAGTTTTCCTTAATCTGGATACCATAACCATCCGCCACGCCATCCTTATCCGCCCAGGTCGGCGCGCTCTTATCAATGCAGATAGTTACCTCCACCGGCTCGGAAAGACAGCCTTTGCCGTATCCTTTCCATAGAGCGTTACCGTATTTTTACCCTCCTGCGTGAAGGTATAGCCCGGATTTTTGCCTGCAACCGCCGCCTCAAGACCTTCATAAATCTCCACGCTGCCGTTTATACAGGAATCTGAAGCAGCAGCTTTACTGTTTCTGTATAAAATCTGAGATGCGTCATTTTGGTCATCAATCGCAAAGCTTACAGGCACATCCGCCCTGTACCATTTATCAGTGCCAGAAACCGGAGTCTGCGCCAGCGTAAAGGCATACGGAATCTCAAAGCGTATCGCCGCATTTCCCGTATAATTGCCCTTGCCGGTAAGGTTAAGCTTTGCCGGCTTTGCATCTGTAGTGGGTCCGGTCGTGTCTTCCTCCGTTACCGTAAGTCTGTGTCCTTTACCAGAACATAGCTGCCGCCATCCGCACCTGTAACGCCGCTGTCTGTCAGGATCTTTTTAAGGTCTGCAGCTTTCCAGTCAAGGTCATCAAAAGAATACGGCTTTCCGGTGTAGTAAGCACAGCCACTAAGCGAGGTAGAAGGAATTGATAACTTACTTAAATCTCTCGGCGTAATCTCCGCTGTCAGCGACATCTCAACAGACGGACAACTATTATTTTCCGCCATGACCATAATCGTAAAAGGATAGCTGCCTGCATTGGTAACCGTATAGGTATTTGCGTCCTCATACGCCTTTCCATCTGCTCCTTTGCAAGTTATTTGCAGCGGAAATGTATCCATATACTCACTGTCAAATCCATCCGTTGCAAGCTTCTTACCCAGACAGGGCGCAATATAGCCGTCTGTTACCGGAATATGTGCATTCGCATCATACTTATCCGCTTTAAGCGTTACGCTTATCGCATCACTGTCAGCCAATGCCGTATGCGCCTTTCCATCATACTCTGTCGCAGCTGCCGTAGCGCCTGCTACCTGCATCTCACCCTGTCCGATTGCAAACTTAAATGCAACCGTACCATAGTAAGCGCCGCGTCCGGTAATTATCGCTGTAGGCGCATCAGTTGACTCTTTATTTTCATTACATTTAATGTTGTTTTCATAGACTACCGTATAATCTGCTTTTGTAATGTCTGCATTGGCAGAGTCTGTGGAGTTCTGTGCCAGCTCTTTTCCAGATTTGTATTCTGGTCCGGTAAGCTTTACATCTCCATTTTCAGTTTTCAGTGTAATACCCGTCATTACCTGCGGATAGCCATCGTAAATACGTCCCTCCAGACCCTCAATTATCAGTCTGCTTTTCTTATAGGCTTCCGCAAGGTCAGTCCTTTTACAGTTGCTGCAATAGCCATAGTCATCCTTCGTATGTGCCTTAAGGGTTACCTTGGAAGACGGCATCGTGAAGGAAAGGTCTGTCGTATCTATCGTTACTGCTTTGCCACCATAAGGCTCATAAGAGCAGACCTCGCCCGTGACCTTAATTTTCTGGTCCGTCGTACCTCCATTGCTGTACAGTCCGTAGGTTGCACCGTCCCTCTGCGTGACATTTGTGTCATTTTCTTTGTCTGTGGGCAGAGTGATACCACCAAGCTCTATCGGAAACCATACCTTAAATGCGCTGGCTCCTTGCTCTATTCTGCTGGCAATATCGCCAGCAGAGTCATGATTGCAGTAGATGCTGGCATTCAGATTACTTTCATCTCCTGTAAACGTATCAGGTATTTTTGCTCCCTTCTCTATAACTATCTCAGCCTTGCCAGAAGGAACCGTTACATCCTTTAGTCCAGCTACACCCTCGCCCAGCCGCAGTACAGCGGCATCCTGCGCCTGTGTACCTTTCGTATTACCAAGAAAGGCTATGTTTCCAACCACGTTTATATTTTCTATGGTAACATCCTGCTCCCCTGTCTTAAACAGGCTGTTTACCCTACCCGTCAAGGTATGTGGCTCATTACCCTCTGAACGCAGCGTTATCTCAGCTGGGAGATACGCTTTATTAGCCAACGCATGACCCTAGTAGCTTCTGCATCCTTCAACAGCAGAATTTCCAGCTTCTTCCACGTCGTATATTCCTGCAGATTGTTCAAATTCGATTCCGTAGCTTCCAGACAACTCATAGCAGCATCCCATGTCAGAAAGTACTTTGTTTTTGTCTTACCGTCATTTTTCTCTATCTGAAACTTACAACAGCCAAAGATACATCCTCCGGTGTATCAGCGGGAAGTACCTTTACATTGTTCAGCGTTTTTTCCGTTCTGCTTATATCGGTCTTAATACCAGATGAATAAAAGGCATAACCATCTGCCAGTGTATCCTCGATAGCATAGCGCTGTTCTTCATCAAGCAAATCGTCATTGCTTCCAGGAAAAGCATCCAGAGTAATTATCTCATACTCACCACCTGAAAGCGTTACTTCTGCACGCAGCTTGATACTGTGGTCTATCTGCAAAGTCTCTATCTTTGTATCAGCTCCGGATACGCTAAGAGCCGCACCGCCGCATACTCGAACCTCACCTCCATCATACGCACCTCCGGTAATTGTACAGGAAATGCCTGTATTGTCGCTATTAGCATTTCCAATATAAATACTTTGGATGTAATGACCGCCTTTTAATTCTCCAGTCGCACCGCCGGAAAATTTCAAGTTCCTCTCATAATTGCCATTCTCTACCGTAAGCTTTGCTTTGTTCTGAATAAAAATTGGGGCGTTCAGTGTTCCATTCTGTCCCGTGCCTGCGTCTTTAAAGACTGCCTTCACACCTTCGCCAATGATATAAAGACCATTTCCTGTAACGGTACAGCCATTGAGGTCCATACAAAAGCTGACATTTTTTGTACCCCCATCTATTTTCCACTCGCTTCCTGTCTCAGAAATATTTTTCAGGATTTTCAACGTAATTTCAAGGTCTGCATCCGCATCAGCAGCATTTACTGTAGCTTTAACTGCATCGAATGCTTTCGTAAGTGTTGCATAACGTGTTGTATTCCCACCTACCGTAACTTCCGCAACACCTTCTTCTACCGTAAAGACAGCCTTTTTGGAGGTCGCCAAATATTTACCGCAGGTCGCTACACAGTAGTATTGATAGGTGCCTGCCGAAAGTCCTGTAGGAATCCTGTAGGTCGCAGTTTTTGCACCCTGCCCCGTTTGTTCTACTTGGGTTTTTGTTGTTCCATTTATTGTTTCATCGGCATACCACTGATAGGAGATACTGTCACTGCCAGCACTGCCAGATACTGCTTCTACGGTTAGCTCAGGCGCCTCAGCAGCGGTATAGTTTTCCATCACAATTTCCGCTCCGCTGACAATCGTTGGATGCGTCGTGAAATAGAGCGGACTTTTAACAGCCATTACCTTTTTCCCTTTTTCTGTCCACCTGGCTGTTAGGTCTGCATAGGTACCACCATCATACTGTAAGGTATAGCCGACCTTCAGAAGGTCCTGCAGGGTTTTGTTAGAACCATTAGCTTCAATCGCACAGCCTGAAGCAGGGGTAAAGGTTCCCCCTGCAATCTGGCTGTTGTCGGGCAGAAAAAGACGTCCATTAAAGGTTCCACCCTCAATGACTACGGCTACCTTACCACTGGTATTCATTATAGTACCGCTGCCAGCATTCGCCGTTAAGGCAGCGCCTTTTTTAACTGTAATTTTAACGTTATAATTACCCGTGACTTTGACACAGTAACCCCCACTGTTCTCATTTTTAATAACTGCGCCTTCGCTAATAATACAGTCGGAGCAGCTGTCCGTAAACATAATGGTGCCATAGCCAGACCCAACATTTCCGGTTACCTCCGTATTGGTAATTGTACAGGCTTTACCTTTATCAATAGTAATGGTACCTACCTGATCACCACTACTTCCACTAATACTTGCATTGTCAATGGTACAGGTCACACCTCCCCACATCGCAACTGTGGAACCCTTTCCAGCATTTTTGATTGTGACACGCTCAATTTTCAGTATTGAATCATAATCTGCAGTTACCAGTCCATCCCCTTTAAATTTATTGCCATAGTCATAGTTGCCTGTAATTGTTCCCTTATTCGAGCCAGATGAGGTAATTGTTATATTTACTCTTTTAAAATATAAACGTGCATTGCCCCCCTGTAGTGTCAATGTATGGCCATCCAAATCCAGCTCTATCTCTTTTGCCAAACCGGTACCAATGGTAAGCGCACTTGTTATGGAGGCATCATCATTCAACAGTTTAATGGAAACTTTTTCCAGGTTTGCGCTTCCATGCCCGCCAATCCATGTTGCAAGGTCCTGAGCGGTATAGGGGGCTTTCTTCGTTCCATCAGCATCCGTTTCTGTTATCTGGACTGTACCACTCCCAGCCAGCAGCGCAATCCCATACTCGCCTACGAGCACATAGATGGTCGGAAGCTCCACGTCTTTACCCAATACGAGCTGGTTGCCGTCTCCATCCTCATTCGGCAGTACCGGCGTATAGGCATAGCAGAAGCCGTTTGACGCTTCACTGCTGTCAAATTCTTCTGCATCGCTCTCTTCCACATTCAGCTCCCACTTGATGTTTTTCAGACGGATTTTCTCCGTCGTTGTCCCTGTCTCAGAGGAAGCTGCTGCGTCAGAACTGCCTGTCGTCTTTACACTGTCTGCATTATCGGATGTAGATGCTGTGTCGGTTTTCTTTGCATTGTCTGCAACGTCGGATGTGGCTGCTGTGTCAGAGGCATCGTCCTTCTCTGCCGCGTATACTATGAGTTTATGCGGCAGAAGGGCATCCGCCATCTGGCCAATAGCGCACCAAAAGCAGAGGGTAGGTCGCACGTGCCTGTGTATCCTCTGTATCAGAGCTGCTAGAGCCATTTGGGTTGTTTGATTTGTCAGAATTTCCAGAATCCTTTGATGTATCCGAATCCTTTGTATCTGCATTTCCATTGTCAGAAGCACCAGACTTATCGGAAGCATCCGCATTGCCGGAATCGCCATCCTTTTCATCTGAGGATTCTGTATCCTTCTTATCATCAGAGGACTCAGTATCTCCATTACTGTCATCCTTCTGCGCATCGTCCTTCTCTGTATCTCCCGTCTCGGAAGCATCTTCTTCATCGTCGGCTTCCTTTTCATCCGCCTGCGTGGTCTTTTCTACCGTAACGGTCAGGCTGGTCGGAAACTTGATGTCGCTCTCAAGCGCACCGATGGGCAGGGTCTGCTCTGTGATGTCCTTTGAAAGCTCCTCAAAGGAAACAATAGTCGTTTTACCTGTCTCACTTTCATCGGTTTTTGCAGAAACCGAGAGTGCGGACAGGTCTACAGTATTGGCAACCATCGCAACGGTCAAGCCCATCACAAGTATGCGCTTACGCAGCTCCCTCCACCTGATTTTTTCATGGGTCTGCTGCCAATCCTTCTCTGGCATGGTGTTTTTCTTTTTCATGTAAACTCCTATCTTTTACCATAATCTTTCGGAATCTCTAAGCCAGTAAATACAAGGCTTTCAAATTCCTTTTTTATTAAAATCCCCCACTTTTTGCCCAAAACACTTGACAACTTCATCGAAAAATGCGGCGCTCCGCGCCTATTGATTAATAAGAACCGTCGCTTGCGGCGGCAGATATTTTTCGATTGGAGGCGATTTTTATGTTACCTGTTAACTGTGGCAGTCATGCAGACTACCAAAACTTTATTGTTACTAATCTTCGTAAATATTATCCTGACCCAAGTGCTCTTGCTCGTTCCACCTGGGATATCATTGAGCGGTTTTGGAATCTCGATTTATCTTTTACCGATACTTTTATGGCTGATAAATATTCTAAATTCGGCCCTGCACCAAGAACCCCTTCCTCTATACAGCGTTCTTATCTGCTTTCCATTGACTTTAAAGTTACCTCGATAACAGAATGGGCTGCCCAGCTTAAAATCAATCCCCTTTATGCCATCCTCAGTGGGTTTGAACCTGGTAATACTCCAGGGGTTGGCACTTTTTATGATTTTATAAACCGCTTATGGAACTCTGATGATGACCATATGTCACCACATATCCATCCTCTTAAAATCAAGGTTAAGAAGCCTAAAACAAAAGGCACGAAAGCTGATTCTGTGGAAAAAGTTACGGTTGCAGAGCTTCTTCCGATTTTGGAAAATACTGGTTTTAAACTTGATGAACAGCCTTATTCTTCCCTCTTTAAAATCTACCAGAAAGAGTTCCTTGATGTTTCTGTATCCACAGGACTTATCCATTCGGATGCTCTGGCTTTAGCCGATGATGGAACTCCTGTTGTAACTTCACACAGGGAACGGAAAAAGCGTATCTGTAAATGCAAAGAGAATGGCATTACTGACTGCAAATGTGACCGTTACTTTTCCCAGCCTGATTGTGATATCGGCTGGGATTCTTCCCGTGACTGTTATTATCATGGCTATGATCTATACATGCTTGTTGATTCGCAAAGTGACTTACCGGTATTTCCTCATTTTTGCTGTGCTTCAAAACATGATTCACATGGATTCCTGCACGCTTTTTTCAGGATGAAATCTTTTCTTCCTGATTACACTGTTTCTAAAGTACTTTTGGATTCTGCACATGATGCCATGCCTTATTATCAATACTTCAAACGTGAGAATATAACACCATTTATAGACCTGAATGGAAAAGGCGGAAGACCCCCTGTCTATAAAAATGACTTTACAATTGATAAAGATGGAGTCCCTGTTTGTCCCTCCGGATGCCGTATGCGTCGTGATGGTGTTGAGGTTGCAAAAGGCAGGATGAAATTCAAATGTCCTAAAATCAGTCATAAAAACGGCTGTATCTCCTGTACCTGCGAAACTCCCTGTTCTGATGCAAAATACGGACGCACGGTTCATTTGGTTATGAAAGATAATCCAAGATTGTTCAACAATCCGCCAAGGAGCAGTAAGGAATGGAAGCTGGAATACAATGCAAGGACTTCTGCTGAGCGTTCTAACAAACGCGAGAAATTAGACTTTAAATTAGAAGACGGCAGACACCGCTCAACTAAGATGTGGTACTGCCGCCTCTATCACATCCTGATGTTACAGCATCTGGATGCATGGAATTTGCCATCTGAATCAACCCTCAAAAAAATGATTTTGGATGTAGCATAATCCTGTAGATTATTATATCTCATTTTTTGAAACATAGCGACAGTTATGTTTATTTCTTGTGTTCATTTTTACGTTCAAGAATAATATTTACTTGTCAAAGTTCAATGCTAGAGTTTTGCTGGCATGATCACTCAAGATTCCGAGAGATCATTATATGTATAAGGTTTATATTCAGCCCGTTCAAGCACAGGCACAGCTTTTATAGATCATCCGGAATGAGCCGCAGCTTCTTCGCGGCTGTCCTGGCTTCCGCCCGGCGCTTCACGTCCAGCTTGTCGAGAATGTGGCTGACGTGGGTCTTCACCGTGGGCAGCTTCACGTCCATGATCTGCGCAATCTCAGCGTTGGACTTGTCCGCGCAGAGAAGATGGAGAACTTGCAGTTCCGTGGGTGTCAGCTCCTCACCGGGGACAAGGCTGGGTTCGAGGAAATGCGGGTAGAACGCCGCCTGCGTCCGCACCGCTGCCATCAGCCGCTTGCGCCATGCTTTGTCGCCGTCCCAGTCCAGCGCTTCCAGCAGCGGCAGCACCGCCGTGCCGTATACGCTGACGGTGCGGATGAATCGGTACTCCGTCGCCGCGTCCAGCGCCGCCGTCAATCGCTCGCGCCACCGCTCATCCTTCTTGCGCCGCAGGGCGATGGCAGTTAGGACATTCAGGTGAATGCCGTCGATAATACGGGCACAGTTTTGAATGTACGGCTCTAGCGGGGCAAGCGTCAGCAGCGCCGCGTCCGGTCTGCCGTCCGCCAGCTCCACCATGGCCTGGGTGAGGTACTGGTAGCGCCGCATGACGTTCAAATGCGTCGGCTCCCGGGGGGCTTTTTCCCGGTACCACGCATCCGCCGCATCAAGGTCGCCGGTGTGCATGTCAATACGGCAGAGCATGGCGTCCATATTGGGCAGAAAGCGAGTCAAACCGCGCTCGACAAAGCATTCATGGAGCACCTCGATGGTACGCCGCGCGTCCATCGCCTGTCCGTTTGCCAGCTGGCTGCGGGCCAGAAGCCCGCTGACGGCGAACTCCATGTCCGGCGTGCCCCGGTTGCGGACTTCGTTCAGCTGTGGGAGAAGGGACAGCATCCGCCCGGTGACGTCCGCGCCCTTTTCAAATTTGCTCTCGGCAATGGCGCAGTCGGCAAGACACACGCCGTCCCGCCCCAGTACCGCCTCCACAGGGAGGCGGAGGGTTTTGTAGAGCAGGTCGTCCTTTTTGCTCCATTCGGAAAAGTCCTTGCCGCCGTTCATGATGCTCGGCAACGCGCTCGTGACGGAAAAGGACGGCAGTGCCACCTCTTTGTTCGTCAGCAGCCGGAACACGGTGGGGATGGTTTCCGCCAGTCCGTTCACGCCCCGCTGGGGCAGAGAGATATCCAGCCATGCAAGGCGGCCGCGCGCCTGCTTTCCGGCGGCGTCCTGCCTGTCGCAGTGTTCGGCAAACTTTTGCATTTCGCCATACCAGCGCTCCGATCCTTCGTAATCCATGACCAGCGCACAGAGCATGCTCATGCCCTGCATCAGAGAGGGGGATGCTAGAATTTCCGCCTCCGGCAGGCTGCGGTAGTATTTTTCCATCTCGCATAGTGCCCCATGCCGGGGTGAAGTTCTGCATTACGCACCAGCAGCTCGGAAACCTTGGAATGGTCACCGCCGCTGGTGTAGCATTCCAGGGCGTGGGCGTAGTCTTCCTTCAGCTCATAGTACAGCCCGCCCCGGCTGATGAGCGCTTTGCGCTTTTCCTCGGTATACTCCCGTTCCATCTCCCAAAGGAGAAAAGCCCGGAAACCCGACCAGAAGTGGAAGCGCTGGCAGTCGTCGTAGCGCAGCATAGTAGTGTATCGAAAAATCCAGTCCAGCCGTTCGCCGGCACGGGGATCACCGCTGACATCCGCGCCATTTCCAGGTCAAAACTTTCAAAGGGAGCCAGCTCCAACAAAAAGCGCCGCACCGGCAGATCAAAGCGCCGGTAGATGGCGGTCTCAAAGTAGAGGAACACCTCGTGGAACACCCGCGCCACCAGCTCCGGCGTCCACGGCTTGTCCGGGGACATGCACCGCGCCGTGATGGCTACACCCAGCGGATAGCCCGCGGATTCTTTCAAAATTCCATTAATCTCGCTATCTGTTACGTTTACTCCCGAAAGCTGAAACAGCCGCCGCACATCGCCCTCATCAAAAAGCAGGTCGTCGGCCTCCAGCACCGTCATCAGCCCGTGTACTGAAACGCCGTCAGGCAGCCGGGCGGCACACCGCGCGAGAGCAGCACAAAACGGTGCTCCGGACTTGAGCGAATCAGTTCGCAGAGAGCCTGCTGCCCGGCTTCCTCCTGCATGAGCTGAAGATCGTCAATCAGCAGAATGTCCCAATCCTGCTCTGACGGTGGAATCGCACAGCCTGGGTCTGCCGCACTTTGCCGCAGCACGTTCTGACCGTGCAACAGGGCGTCCGCCAGTACGGTCTTTCCAAAGCCGCAGGGCGCACTGAAAAAAAGGACTCTACCATGCATCATGAAGCTGTCAAACCGTTTCTGAACGGAGGTCTTTATGATAATATTTTTGGTCATTTCTTCCCTCCCTCGTATAATATCTTTTAGATACATAAATACATGCATCTTGGTTAATAAGTTACAAAATAAATATTGTTCAATAGGCTTAATAAAGCCCATGATATAATTGTCCTAGTGTCAATCAGGTAACAGTTCTTTCCCCCCTGTTGAACCTGTAATGGTTAGGTGGGTGTTTTTTCTTCATGAGATGTATACAAAAATATATGCTTTTTTTATTATTTATCTCTTGACATCATACCGCTGGACTTTGATACAGAGCGAGATTGCCATAAGCCTTTCGCAATCTGTCTCGAATTATATTATACGTGTTTGTTTCGGAATGTAAATCATCCCAAAGGATGAGACACGCTGCATGCTTTAATTGTCATCATTCCAAGAGACGGCATACTTCCAATGATTATGAAGTCATAAAAATCTCTCAACTTCTCTACCATAGATTTAAGTATCAGTTCTCTGCTCATTGCACACGCAAAAAAATCCGCCCAGATTAGAACCTAATCTAATCTGAACGGAATACTCATTCAGGCTTGATATTTTTCAAGTAGAACTATTTTTAATCATTACCCTTTTGTTAACTACAAGAATTTACAACATTTTACACCAGTTGCATTATAGCTTTTCATTTCTGTTAGCAGAAATGCTCATTTTTTGATTACCTTCCTGCCTTGTAATCACACGCAGCCCAAACAGTTCTTCATAAAAATCAATTGATACGTCAATGTTATCAACAATAATCTCTACAAGATAATCCCGCTGCACCTGACTTAGTTTCTTGCCCAGCTGCATTTTATGCCACTTTCGGATGCACTCCCTGCAGCATGTTGCTGTTGCGTGCTGGGCAATAAATACTGGATGTCCACGCATTGGTGTCTGTTTGCCATCATTTGCTATATATGCTGGAGCTTCTCTCTTTGCAATAAAATCCTTTGCATGTTGTCTGATTGTGTTCAACCCTTTTTCATTTATGTAATCAATATCTTTCTGCTTCAGACGGAAACTGCTTCGGAACTTGGAGTTATCCAGTCGCTCAAATAACTGCCTGCATTATACCGATACTCCTGCGGTTCAGCAACCATTGGAGAGTATACAATCTCCGTTTCCACTCGTTCAGCTTCTACCCTCTCCGGCTCTGTCTGTTTCTGCTCCTTCTCCATATGCTTTTCCTTATCAAGCTGCACATTCATAGCCAGATTATCCAGCTTATCAATAGATGCATCCAGATGAAGTTTCATTGATACAAGCATCTTTTTCACTGCTTTCATAGGTGCAAGCACCGTCTTTGTAATGGGATGTTTCTGCTCTTTCTGTGAGTAATCCATCTCCGGCTTGTCAGCAAAAGTCCGAAATGCATTGGCTGCTGTCTGACCAGCTTCTCGAAATCCTTTTGCAAGAAGTGCTGTCTTTGCTATATCCTTATCCGTGATCTTGATTGCACCTCTTACATTTTTCCGCATATCAAGAAGTCTTTTCTTAATTTCTAAGAACTCCGACACCCTGTATAATGTAGCTCTTCCCTTTGCCTTTGCTTCATCGACTATGCTCTTAGCAGTAGATTTAACCTGTGCTTTTACTTCTAATACCTGTGACTTTATCTGCTCACATCTGGCATTAAGTCGCTCCTGTGCTTCTGACAATGCCTTTTTAGCATTATTGACAAGTGTATCTTCCTGCATTTCTTTGATCTGGTTCTGCATATTGGTGAGTTCTTCCGTCATGGAATCAATCTTTTTCTCCAGTCCGTCCACATAGCTGCATATCTCAAATACATCGTTTGCCTGCTCTTTCATGGCATTTTCTTTAATAATTCATTAACGGATACATTTAATGCTTCCACAGCAGTCTCAACCCTGTCTATGACAGTCTTTGCCTTAATCGTCTGCTTATAAAACATATCCGCTTTTTTCACCTCCCCGTCTTCATTTACTTCCTCAAGACTGCAAAGAAGTGGGTAATCGCTGTCGTCTCGAAATGCTATTCTGTTTGCTTTTGAAGTAATGGCTCCATACTGCTTTATAAAGGCATCGTATTTCACATTAAGAAGTCTCTGATTATCAGAAAGCTCCTCCTCGCTGCAGCCATCCATCTGGATATCAATCAGTTCTCTTGTTATCTGTCTGATTTCATCAAGGCTTCGGATTCGCTCCTCGGCAGTCTGTGATACCTCTTTTCTTACCATCTCAGAATTTTCCCTGTAATAGAGCTTTCCTTCATAAAATGTGTAAGTGTAGTTTCTCACATCCGGATCAGCCGGGATAACTTCCTCCATCTGCTCCGCCTCATCTGCCACTCTCTCAAAATCTGTCATCTGTGCTTTGATATTTCCGATTGCCTTATTGAGAGCCTCGTACATATTGAAGTTCTCATCATTATTCACACAGACTGTATATCTGCTGTCCTGTCCGTAAATCCTTGTATCATATTCCATAGATCCAAGCATCATCTCCGGATGCTCTGCAAAGTATGAATTGACAGCAATGCCATTCTCAGTTACACCAAGGTGTACCCAGTCAGGCTCAATATCAATCTTTCTCTCCCTCTTCTGCAAAAACAGGATATCTGCTGTCACTTCGGTTCCTGCATTGTCTTTAAATGCAGTATTCGGAAGTCTTATCGCTCCCACAAGCTCTGCCCTTTCAGCCATATACTTTCGGATAGTAGGATTTGCCTTATCAAGTGTTCCCTTTGTGGTGATTACAGCAACCATTCCTCCCGGTCTTACCTGGTCAAATGCTTTTGCCAGAAAATAATCGTGGATACGGAAGTTATACTTGTTGTACTTTGGATCAAATACCTTGTAATCTCCAAATGGCACATTTCCGACAACCACATCAAAGAAGTTATCCGGATATGTGGTATTCTCAAATCCTGTGATACTGATATTGGCATTCTGATAAAGCTGCTTTGCAATTCTTCCCGAAATGCTGTCAAGCTCCACCCCATACAGCTTACTTCTCTGCATAGGTGCCGGCATACTCCCAAAGAAGTTACCGATACCCATAGATGGTTCTAATACATTGCCGCCTCTGAAACCAAACTGGACAAGTGCCGAGTTCATGCACATGGCAATCTCCGGTGAAGTATAAAAGGCATTGTTTACTGTTGCCCTAGCTGCAGCATACTCTTCATCCGATAACATCTCTTTGAGTTCTTTGTACTCTTTGCTCCAGCCTGCGTTTTCCTCGTCAAATGCCTGTGACAGTCCGCCCCATCCGACAAACTTCGACAAGGTTTTCTGTTCCTCCGGTGTTGCAAGCCTGTTTTCTGATTCAATCTGCTTTAAAGTACGAATTGCATCCATATTCCACTGATATCTGGTCTTGGCACCGCCTTTTTCCATTTCCCAGAGATTGTAATGGAAGTTGTGCTTCGTCTGCCCGGCAACATTCTTCTCATTTTCAAGACTTTCTACTTGCTGTACTGGTTCCTGCTTTGGTGTAAAATCTACAGTTTCCTGTGATTCTGTATCAGCCTGAATATCATCCACAGATACTGATACCACATCATCTGAAACTACATGTCCATTCTCATCAATCTTGGTTTCCCATCCATTCGCTATTGCTCTTTCCCTGGTTTCAAGACGATTAGCTTTTACACTATCCTCGATGTCAAAGAATCTCTTATAGACCGGATTCATCTTATCCCTGTCAGCCTTCTGCTTTATCTCTTGATAATACTTTTTCTGGTCTTCTCCGCAGTAAAATGGCTGTTTTACCATATAGGATAAAATCTCATATAACTCACGCCAGTCGAGAGCACCTTCCTTACGCACACCATTCCTGTTCTTATAGCTGATCTTCACATATCCACTTCTGATTGAGTACTCCACAAGACCATACTTATTGTTGGAATATGCCTTTCTTTCTGCATTATCTGTCCCTAATGCAATATCCCTGATAAGGTCAAGTTTATTGGGCATAAATGCAAAATCAGACTGCACCACATCCATAAGGAATGCCCTAAACGGAGTGTAGCAGCTGCAATCTGTTACAAGAATCTCCGCCGCATCACGCAGGTCTTCATCAAGCTCTGCAATACGCTTGGCATAATCAATCGGTGTAATATACTGAAGCTCTGATGGATCTTTTTCAGTTGTTTCAGCTTCTATCTCTGCACCATATTCTGCCTGTGTTACCATGCGGTCTTCATCGGCAGTTTCCTGTGGTGTCATGCCTTTTGCACTTACATAATCTCTGTTAGAAGCATAGCTCTCCGGCTCATCCGGTATTGCATAATCATCAATCTCTGATTCTGCCTCCTCCGGTTCCACTTCCCGGTATTCGGCATCAAT
>ENA-OQDE01000502-OQDE01000502.1-human-gut-metagenome-genome-assembly--contig:-NODE-502-length-23015-cov-5.549677_pt1 | contig 23015 bp, 19 predicted proteins | sample MGYA00242768_ERZ504595 | MGnify/ENA primary metagenome ERZ504595 (study PRJEB26092, sample SAMD00036307) | human gut metagenome | host: Homo sapiens | study: EMG produced TPA metagenomics assembly of... | reverse complement strand
TAAGGAAACATCATCTGTACATAAAGAAATAAAATGGGATGTAAGGTGGTACTCAAGAGAGTCTCACCGAAATATATGACTGAACATGAAAGAGGAACTCTGAGGCAATCATTCAGAGTTCTTTTTTCCGGATAATTGGATTTACATATATTAATTTACATATATTAAAGGGAGTGTTTTGGAAATAATATATAAAAAATGGATATAATATTTGTGATATGTTACATATTTACAAATAAAAACGCCCAGATATAATAGCATATATGAGAACGATTCCATAAAAGTACATACAATCCATAGGAAATACATATTGGTGATCAGATAAGAAATATCGTGAGAGTGCAAGATATCTGCTGAGTTATAATCAGATATCAGAGTAAATTTGGAATGGTATAAGATGATATTAAGGTTAAAAGGTATTTTTATAAGATTAACAAGTGAAATTTGTTGAATATGTGAGAATTTCAAAGTGTACATTTATATGAGAACGATTCCATAAAAGGAGGATATTATGGATTACAGAAAAACAGCACAGGAGATATATGACCATATCGGTAAAAAAGAAAATATTATTTCCGCAGCTCATTGTGCCACACGTCTTCGCCTGGTTATCAGTGATAATTCAAAGGCTGATAAGGAATATGTTGAGAACATTGAAGGTGTAAAAGGTGTTTTCTTTGCGCAGGGACAGATGCAGATCATTCTGGGAACAGGTGTAGTTAATAAAGTATATGATGAGTTCATCCGGATTGCAGGAGTTTCTGAGAGCAGTAAAGAAGAGCTGAAAAAAGTTGCGGCTTCCAGGGCAAATCCGGTACAGAGACTGATCAAGACACTTGGAGATATTTTTGTGCCGATTATTCCTGCAATTGTTGCAAGCGGTTTCCTGATGGGAATTATGGAAGCACTGAACTTCATGGTAAACAATGGATTTTTGAATATTGATACCAGCGGTTCTATTTATACATTTGCACAGCTTTTCAGTAATACGGCATATACGTTCCTGCCAATCCTCATCGCATACAGCGGTGCTAAAGTGTTTGGTGCAAACCCGTATCTGGGTGCAGTTATCGGTATGATCATGATTCATCCGAATCTCCAGAATGCATGGACAGTTGCCACAGAAGGTGTTAAAGCAACTCAGAAAGTATGGTTTGGACTTTACTTTATTGATATGGTCGGATATCAGGGGCATGTAATTCCGGTTATCATTGCAGTATGGGTACTGGCTCAGATTGAGAAGAGACTTCACAAAGTAGTGCCGGCAATGTTTGATCTGTTTGTTACTCCGCTTGTAAGTGTCTTTGTAACAGGATATCTGACATTATCCATTATCGGACCTATCTTTGTCACTGTTGAGAACGGACTTCTGAATGGGATTCAGTGGCTGATCGCATTGCCATTTGGTATCGGAAGTTTTATTATGGGTGCGTTTTATGCACCGACGGTGGTTGCCGGTGTTCACCATATGTACACGATCATTGATCTTGGACAGTTGTCTAAATTTGGAGTTACTTACTGGCTGCCTCTTGCTTCTGCAGCGAATATTGCACAGGGTGGAGCCACTCTTGCAGTAGCACTTAAGACAAAGGATCAGAAGATTAAATCAATGGCAGTTCCGTCTGCATTAAGTGCCTGTATGGGAATTACTGAACCTGCGATCTTTGGTGTTAACCTTCGCTTTGGAAAACCATTTGTGATGGGATGTATTGGTGGTGCATTTGGTGCACTGTTTGCATCTGTTACAGGACTGGGGGCTACGGGAACTGCGTAACCGGTATCTTTGGAATTCTTCTTTGTCTGAATAATCCGGTTTCTTATATTCTTATGTTTGTGATTGCATTTGGTGCTGCCTTTGTACTTACCTGGTTGTTTGGATATAAGGACACTAATGTTTCTGAAAAGACAGAAAGTGTTGAAGCTGTGGGAGATAAATCAACAACAGAAAAAAGCAATGCAGATGATTCTGTGCTTTATAGTGTATCAGAAGGAACTGCGATTTTGCTTTCCCAGGTAAATGACGCTACATTTGCTTCGGAAGTACTTGGAAAAGGAATTGCCGTAATTCCATCGAAGGGTGAAGTTGTTGCTCCATGTGATGCTGTGGTTGAGACTGTTTTTGATACAAAGCATGCAGTTGGTTTAAGTACGGAAAGTGGTATGGAGCTTCTGATCCATATCGGGATCAATACAGTGGAATTGAATGGAAAATATTTTACATCTCATGTAAAGAATGGAGATCACGTAAAGAAAGGCCAGCTTCTGGTTTCCTTTGATATGGAGAAAGTTAAGGCAGCAGGATACGATGTGACGACTCCTCTTATTGTAACGAATTCGGATGATTATAAAGATGTGAAAATTCTGTCGGAAGATTCGGTAACACCATCAGATAAAGTATTGGAGATTGTGAAATGAGTACGCTAACTAAAGTTCTTGAAAGAAATATAAAAGTAATTGAAAAGAACGCAGATCTGACAGAAGGAAGATTCCGGCTTGGACATCATCTGATGCCGCCGGTCGGATGGCTCAATGATCCAAATGGACTATGCTGGTATAAAGGCAGATATCATGTGTTTTTTCAATACGCTCCCTTTGATGTGGAAGGCGGACTGAAATTCTGGGGACATTATACAAGCAAAGATCTGGTAGACTGGAAATACGAAGGGACAGCTCTTTATCCGGATTCTCCTTATGACTGTCATGGTGTCTATTCCGGATCTGCATTGGCAGAGAGTGAAAAACTTCATTTGTTTTTCACCGGGAATGTAAAGATTGACGGTGATTATGATTATATTAATGAAGGACGTGAGACCAGTACGCTTCATGTAGAAAGTGAGGACGGAATTCATTTCGGAGATAAAGAAGAGATAATTTCTTTTGAAAAATATCCGGAAGAGTTTACCTGTCATATCAGAGACCCGAAAGTCTGGAAAGAAAACGACAGGTATTTTATGGTTCTTGGCGGACGTCTTAAGGGAGATAAAGGTGCAGTTCTGGTTTATGAATCAGAAAATCTGAAAGAATGGAAATTTAAACATATAATAACCACACCGGAAGCTTTTGGCTATATGTGGGAATGCCCGGATTATTTCGAACTGGACGGGAAGAAATTTCTGTCTGTATCACCACAGGGCTTGAAGAGGGAAGAATTTCGTTTTCAGAATATCTATCAGTCAGGCTATTTTCCGGTAAAAGAGGATGGCTCTGTAGATGAAAGAGACTTTCGTGAGTGGGATATGGGATTTGACTTTTATGCTCCACAGACCTTTACAGATAACAGCGGAAGGCGACTTCTGATAGGGTGGATGGGAATGCCGGATGCAGAGGAGGAATATACCAATAAAACCATTGATGAAGGCTGGCAGCATTGTCTTACCGTACCGCGGGAACTGAGGGTAAAGGATGGAAAAATATTCCAGTATCCGGCAAAAGAACTGGAGAGACTCCGAAAAGAGAAAACAATTCTTGATGATGAAAAATCAATTGTTGAGGTTCGTGTAGAAGTAAATGAAGGTTTTGATCTGTTAATTGAAGATATTGCAGTGACAGACAGAAGTTTTCAGATCAGTATGGGCGGACAAATGCTCTTTAAATATGAAAATGAAATTGCGGAGATTGGATTTTCTGAAATTGCGGGTGCAGGAAGAAATAAGCGGAAAGCGAAAGTCAGTGAACTGAACAATATCCGGATTCTTGCAGATACTTCTGCTGTGGAACTTTATCTGAATGATGGAGAGATTGTATTCTCAACCAGATATTATCCGGATCGTGAAGATCTGCAGCTAAAGGTAAAAGGCGGAAAATTCAGGGGAAATCTCTGGAATCTTCGAAAAATGATATTCACAAAATAAGAAAATAAACGTATAATAAAGCAGGTGGGAAAGAAAATCCGCAGTCGGTTTCCCTGCCTGCTTTTTTGACATATTGGTATTTCTGGTGCTGAGAGATCTGGCTGTCAGAAAGAATATGTGTCCGGATGATATACGTGTTTTAAACCGACTGTTTATTATAGAAACAGGGACGACCGCAAAAGATAGCAGTTGTCCTTTACATAAATTATAAAAAATTTCAAATAATGCAATTCCAGACAATAAGACAGTTGCTTGATTATAATATATGACTGTCGGGTGATTATGATGAATTATACTTACATTGTTAAATGTGCAGATGGGACTCTTTATACAGGGTGGACAAACTGTCTACAAAAACGTATGAAAGCACACAACGAGGGAAAGAACGGCGCGAAATATACAAGGACCAAAAGACCGGTTACACTTGTATATTATGAAGGATTTTCAACAAAAGAAGAAGCGATGAGACGTGAATATGAGATTAAACAATTTACCAGAAATAAAAAACTGGAGTTGCTGAGCTTCTGAACCCGTCAGATAAGGAGAATAAGAGAAAATGAAAAAGATGACAAAATGGCTTGCAGTATGCGCAGTATGTGTGATGGGCAGTGTTCCGGCCATGGCAGCAGAAGTACCGGATGTTACTGTAACACCGATCCCGATTGAAACACCGGCTCCGGATGTAACACCAATCGAGACACCTGCACCAACACCCATACCGGAGGTGAAAAATGGCTGGTATGAGTATGGAACAAAAAATAAGAAATATTTTAAAGATGGACAGTATCTTACAGGAATGCGTAAAATCCATGGTGAAGTTTATTATTTCAGTCCAAAAGGATTTATGAAAACCGGATGGATCAAATACAATAACAAGAAATATTATTTTGGTTCCAATGGAATACGTTACAGTGGCGTTAAGAAAATCAGCGGAAAATATTACTATTTCAGTGACAAGGGTGTCTGCGAACGAAAACAGTTAAAGTTGGAAATACAATTTATTATTGTACAGAAAAGGGAATTCTGGAAGCCTGGAAAAAAGGAAAGACGATTTATTATCCAAATGGAAAGAAAATGAATTCCACCAAAGCGTATGAGTATGAGACTTTGCAGAGAGCAAAGGATGTTGTCAGCAAGATCACAAAACCGAGTATGTCAAAAAGTGAGAAATTTGAAACCTGTTTCAGATGGGTAATGTATCAGCATTATTACGATACCAGAAGAATATTTTATAATCAGACTGCATGGCCTGCGTTATATGCAAACGATTATCTGATACTGAGCGGAAAAGGCGGGGACTGTTTCTCAGATGCCTGTTCGTTTGCCTATCTTGCAAAGGCTCTTGGATATAAGAATGTTTATGTCTGCGTAGATACAACGGCAACTGACGGAAGCGGTCATTGCTGGGCTGAAATCGGAGGCAGAGTATATGATCCGCTGTTCGCAGAGGCGAAGAGCTATTATGGATATTTTGGTGTGGGATATGGATCCTATGGATTGTATCCGGAAAGAAGAGTAGCTGTGTAATATAAAAGATTTCCTGCAGGGATTATGCTGTAGCAGAGAAAATTGTATTGTTAAGGGGTTGTAGCACCGGAAAAAATCCGGTGCTGCAACCCCTTGTTTTGTTTATTGGCAAATTGACGGTTATACAGGTAGTGGAGCAACAAAAAAGTACATGACAATGAAATGGCAGGCACTTCCAAGCATAACGAAGATGTGAAAGATCTCATGGGAACCAAAATTCTTATGTCTGGAATTAAAAAGCGGAACTTTTAATGCATAGATCACACCACCGATGGTATAAATGATTCCGCCTGCAAGAAGCCAGTCAAATCCTGCACGTGGGAGTGCATGGAAGATTGGAACAAATGCCAGTACACACAGCCAACCCATGGCGATATACAGTACAGAGGACAACCATTTGGGACAGGTAATCCAACAGCCCTTTAAGATAATGCCGAGGACTGCAATACTCCATACCAGCGCGCACAGAATATATCCAATGCGGTTATGAAGAACAATCAGGCATACAGGAGTATAGCTTCCGGCGATCATCACAAAAATCATCATGTGATCCATTTTTCGCAGCCGTCGATTGACCTTCTCCGTAGAATCTACAGAATGGTAAATGGTACTGGCTGCATAGAGCAGAACCATGGTAAGGATAAAAATACTTAAAGCAACAATATGGAGCACATCATAAGAACGCGCTGCCTTGATAATAAGAGGAACTGCTCCGACTGCAGCGAGAAGAAGGGCAATACCATGAGTGATCGCACTTCCGGGATCTTTTAATTTAAATTTCATAAAAACGCCTCCATTCATTCAGATAAATATAATGAAAACAATATAATGTAGTTTTAAAAACTACATATCAAGTATATAAATACTATAGCACAAAAAACAAAAAATCAAGGACTTATTTTGGGAATCAAAGAAATGTTTGTCCGGCAATGCAAATGAGTTACAGGGTTGCGAAGATGAGGAAAACAGTTGAATCTATATGATAAATCTCCTATAATACAAGTAAAGTAAGTGGTAAAGGAGACAGTTCCATGGGAAAAACCATAACGATATGTTTTACAAATAATAAGGGTGGAAGTGGAAAAACCACAACCTGTTCAAACCTTGGAGCGGCGATGGCTCAGGCAGGGAAAAAGGTTCTTCTGATCGATGGAGATATGCAGTTAAATCTTTCTCTTGCTTTTTTTCCGGAGAACTGGGTGCTGGAGCAGGCGAAAGGAGAGAAGAATCTGTATTGCGCAATCGGAAAACAGGAAGAGCTCAGCGGTTATGTGGTACATACTCCCTACGAAAATCTGGATCTGATACCATCGTCTACATTGATGAGTTCTATAGAATATGAACTTTTTACAAAATGGCAGAGAGAATTTATCTTGCGAAAATGCATTCAGAAGATAAAGGATGCAGGAAATTATGACTATATTCTGATTGATGCACCTCCTACGCTGGGTGGTTGGGTGATGAATATCCTTTGTGCATCAGACCGGGTAATTATTCCTGTTGAGGCAAGTCCATGGGGAATGTTCGGACTTGCGAATATGTTTGAATTTCTTAATGAAGTAAAGCAGATTACTCCGGAACTGGAAGTTGCCGGAATTGCAGTGACAAAGGTAGATACAAGAAAGAGTTATTATAAACAGACAATGGAAACACTGCATGAACTTGAGGATATTCATGTATTTGAGCAGATCATCAGAGTGGACAGCTCTGTAGAATGGTCACAGGATAACAGTATTCCGGTTGTGGAATATAAAAAATCAAGCAGAAGTGCCAGGGAATATACGAGATTGGCAGAGGAGGTCATGGAATTATGTCAGTAGGCAGGGAGAGTATTCGGCGTGCAGCAAATGCAGGTGCCGGGAAAAACGTAAAGAAGCCTGTTGTATCCGCAAAAGATGCAGAGAAACCGGAAACAATATCTGTTTCGGAAGAAAAGAAAAAAACAGCAAAAGGTTCTGTTCATATTAATGAGGAACTGCCTGTATATCTTCTTTAAAATTTACTTGTAAGTGCTTGATTATTTTGTTATGTTATAGAAAATGAACAAGCGATTGCGCAAAAATGGTGGGGTATTTTATGGAAACAGAAGAAAAGAAGGTATATACAATAGAAGATATTGCCCGGGAGCTTGGGGTAAGTAAGACTACGGTATCACGGGCTATCTCAGGAAAGGGAAGAATCAGTCAGGCTACCAGAGAAAGAGTGCAGGCATTTATAAAAGAACATGATTACAGACCAAATGTTGTGGCAAAGGGACTGGCACAGCGTAAAACTTATAATATTGCACTGCTGATGCCGAAGGATTATGTTGCCACAGAGTTTCTTTTTTTTAAAGACTGTATGAATGGAATCTGTGAGGTGGCCTCCTCCTATGATTATGATATTATTATTTCTATGATTGATGGAGCAGATGTATCGCAGATACAGAGACTGGAGGCAAATCGAAAAGTCGATGGGATTATTGTAAGCAGAGCAGTGGTAAGTTCCAAGGTACAGAAATATCTGAAGAACTGTAAGGAACCATATATATTGATCGGCCCGTCTTCAGATCCGGAAGTTCCGTTTGTAGATAACAAGAACCAGGAAGCCGGAAAAGAACTGACAAGTATTATGTTGATGAAAGGTTTTCGGAATCTGGCACTTCTGGGTGGAAATCAGTCCTACAATGTTACCGGAAGCAGATATCAGGGTTTTCTGGAAGCACATGAGGAAATGGGAGTTTCTGTTAACGAAAATCTGATTTTCATGGATACGGATAATCAGGCAGCAGTATCTGATGCTGTAAAGAAACTGCTTGAAGAAGGCGCGGATGGTATTGTCTGTATGGATGATGTGATCTGCAGCATGTGTCTGAGCAGTCTGAGGGAAAAGAAAATATCGGTTCCTGAAGAAATAAAAATAGCCAGTATGTATGACAGTAAAAATCTGGAATATAATAATCCACCGATTACCAGCATACGTTTTGATACGGTAAGACTGGGAAAGATGGCATGTGCGAAATTACTGAACATCCTCGGGGAGAAGCCGCTGGAGGATACAGTGCCTCTGAACTACCAGGTAGTGTTGCGGGAGTCGACACAGTAGTATATGGATATAAAATCCGATCAGATTATAAAAATTGAAAATGAATGGCAGGATTAGAAAGTTCTCTGTGTTTATTGTAAGAATCAATAAGCAGAGAACTTTTTGTGTATAAAAAAATCGGTTGAAATTCTCTGGACAGTCTGATTTTATCAAAATGAAAACGGTTGTACAAATTAAGTATATCATTGTATGAAAAAACGAAAGAATTAAATTGAATTGTGCAATATGACAAAAAAATAGTTTCAAAATTAGATAATAATGGCTAATTGACTTTATAAATATAAAGGAATATACTAAAAATATGAGCAAACGGTTGCGCAAACAAACAGAGGGCGTTTTTTACGAAAATCGGATGCGGAATGTTTGGGCATAACCATCAAAAACAGGAGGAAGAGAAAATGAGAAAAAATGTAAAAAAGGTGATCGCACCGTTACTGGCAGCAGCTATGGTACTTTCCTGCACAGTATGTGTAAGCGCAGCAGAGGACGAGACAATTAAACTGACTGTATGGGGCGCTGAGGAAGATCAGAATTTATTAAAAGAACTGACAGATAAATTTCAGGAGAAGTATGCAGATCAGAAATTTGATATTCAGATTGGAGTAGAATCTGAGTCTACTGCAAAAGATACAATTCTGACAGACGTAGAGGCAGGTGCAGATGTATATGCATTCGCAGATGATCAGCTTCCGGATCTTGTAAAAGCCGGAGCACTTCTGAAACTTGATGATTATGCAGAGGCGCTGCAGCTTGCAGATACAACACTTGATGATGTAAAAGCTGCAAACGTTGAAGGCTCTATTGATGCAGCAACAATTGATGGCAGCCTGTATGCATTTCCAAGAGCTGCTGACAACGGATATTTTCTTTACTATGATTCATCTGTAATTTCAGAAGAAGCTGCAGCAAGCTGGGACAGCTTCTTGAAGCAGCTGATAAGGCTGGAAAGAAGTTGGTATGACACTTGCTTCCGGATGGTACAATGCTTCTTTCTTCTATGGAGCAGGATTTACAACAGGACTTAACGATGACGGAACAACAACTATGGACTGGAACGGAACAAGTGCTGACGGATATACAGGTGTTGATGTAGTAAAAGGAATGCTTGATATTGCATCCAATCCGGCATTTATGGCAGTTGCTGATGGTGACATTTCCAATCAGCTTGCATCAGGAAATCTTGCAGCATGTGTTTCCGGTACATGGGATGCTATGACAGCACAGGAAGCATTTGGTGATGGATATGCAGCAACAAAGCTTCCTACATTTACAGTAGGTGATGCACAGGTTCAGCAGGGATCAGTTGCCGGTTACAAATATGTTGGTGTAAACGGTTATTCTGAGAATTCCGGATGGGCAGTTCTTCTTGCAGAGTACCTTACAAACGAAGAGTCCCAGCAGATGTTCTTTGATCAGAGAGAAAGTGGTCCTTCAAACAAGAATGTGGCAGCATCTGATTCTGTTCAGGAAAATGTAGCACTTGCAGCACTTGCAGCTCAGTCTGAATATGCACAGGCTCAGAAGGTTGGCGGAAAATACTGGGATCCTGCAAAGACATTCGGAGAACTGATTGCACAGGGAACATTAGCAGCAGATGACGACAATGCAATCCAGGAAGCACTTGATAATCTGGTAGAGGGTGCTACTGCTTCTGTAGAATAATAGTTACTGTTCACTCCGTTCCCAGCAACACGCTTCGCGATGCACAGAATTTATGCTAATCGCATAAATTCGCACGGTATGTCTCGGGTTTTCTGTTGCCAGGCATCCGTAAGAAGCTGCCGGTGGCAGGTTCTGTAGGTGACCTTCGCTCACAAAAAACACCTCGCGGGATATTACCAGTGAAAAGTAACGAATAATACCATTACTGTTCATAGACAGTAAATACTAAAAAAATGGCCCATATGCATAATGGCATGTGGGCTGTTTTAAAGATAGACAGTAACCATATGAAATTATGAGGAGGAAAGATATGGCAGCACAGGAAAATAATTCTGCTGTAGCGGCAGTGAGTGGATTCTTCAAAGCTATCGGTGGATTTTTCGCTGACTTTGGTACTGCTGTAGTGAAAGGTGATGCGTTTGTAAAGCTGTCCCTGATCTGGATGGGTGCAGGTTATGCAAAGCGTAAACAGTATGTGAAAGCAGCACTGATGACATTACTGGAGATTGCAGTGATCGTTTTTTCAGTGAAATTTGCAATGCAGTATGTACCAAAATTCAGTACCCTTGGTACTGTAAAGATGGAAAAGTCTTTAACATGAAAACAATGAAAAGTGAATTTAATGATTATGATAATTCCTTTACAATCCTGTTGTTTTCATTGTTCAGTTTTGTTGTGTGGTTTGCGGCGGCTGTTGTGTGGTTTAAGAACGTGATCAATGCTTACGCACTTCAGAAAATGGAAGAAGCCGGAAAGCATATCAATACTTTTAAAGAAGATCTCAGATCACTGACAGAAGAGAAGTTTCACATTACATTACTTACACTTCCGGTGCTTGGAGTTCTTATCTTTACTTTTATTCCAATCCTGCTTTTGATCTTTGTAGCATTTACAAATTATGATCAGCAGCATATGCCGCCTACTGAGTTGTTCTCATGGGTTGGCCTCAGTAACTTTATCAGTTTGTTTGGCGGCGGTGGTCTTACATCCACATTCGGATATGCATTTGTGCGGGTTCTGGGATGGACGCTTGTATGGGCTTTCTTTGCAACATTCACAACTTATATCGGTGGTATCCTGCTTTCACTGCTTCTCAACAGCAAAAAAACAAGACTGCCGAAAATGTGGCGTACTTTATTTATTGTAACTATTGCAGTTCCACAGTTTGTGTCACTTCTGCTGGTGCGTAACTTCTTTTCAAATGGCGGTATTGTCAATACAATCTGTCACAGCATTGGATTGACAGGATTCTTAAGAAGCATAGGACTTGTGTCCACAAGCTATATTCCGTTTCTTTCTGCTCCGGGCTGGGCACATGTAATGATTATCCTTATTAATATCTGGATCGGTGTTCCGTATCAGATGCTGATCGCAACAGGTGTTCTGATGAACCTTCCTTCTGACCAACTTGAGAGTGCAAGAGTAGACGGTGCAACAAACTTCCAGATATTCAGAAAGATCACAATGCCATATCTGCTCTTTGTAACAGGACCTGCTCTGATTACAGACTTTGTAAAAAATATTAATAACTTTAATGTTATTTATCTGCTTACACAGGATGTTTATACAACAACGAACCAGGCAATGGCAAACTCACAGGCAAAAGAGGTTGACCTTCTGGTTACCTGGCTGTTCCGTCTGACTCAGGATTACTACAACTATAAGATGGCGTCAGCAATCGGTATTATCGTGTTTATTATTTGTGCAGTATTCACCCTGGTTGCATTTAACAGGATGATCAAGGGAGATAAGGAGGGAACATATCAATAATGAAAAAGATGAAAGATAGTCGTACTTCTTCTATAGTATTACATAATTTATTGATCGCAGTGCTGGCATTTATCTGGCTGGTTCCGATCATCTGGCTGGTATGTACTTCCTTCAGCGCATACTCAGGAATGAATACCAGTACATTTTTTCCGAAGGAATGGAGCATCACTAATTACCTGAAGCTGTTTCATCCGGATTCCGTATCTCAGTTCCCACAGTGGTTTCTGAATACATTTATCATTGCATGCTTTACCTGTGTGATTTCCACTATGTTTGTACTGATGGTTGCTTATGCAACATCTGTTATGAGATTTAAGATGAGAAAACCGCTGATGAATATGGCGGTTATCCTGAATCTGTTTCCTGGTATGCTGGCGATGATCGCGGTATATTTCACACTGAAATCCTTTAACCTGACAAACAGCTATGCTGGTCTGATCATGGTTTACTCTGCATCATCAGGTCTTGGCTATCTGATTGCGAAGGGATTCTTTGATACCGTTCCGAGAGCGCTCTGCGAGGCTGCACGAATTGACGGATGCAGCGAGGCAAGAATTTTCTTCCAGATGGTTCTGCCGATGAGCCGCCCGATCGTTGTTTATACAGTTATCAGCAGTTTCCTGGTACCATGGATGGATTTCGTGTATGCAAAGATGATTCTGAATGCCGGAATTTCTTCCAAATATACAGTTGCCATTGGTCTGTATAAGATGTTGGATAAGAGTCTTATCAACTCTTACTTCACTCAGTTCTGTGCAGGTGGTGTACTGGTATCCGTACCGATTTCTATTCTGTTTATGATCATGCAGAAATTCTATGTGGAAGGAATTACAGGCGGTGCTGTAAAAGGTTGATATTATGAATATGACAACGGGAAGAAGAGGAATCGTCTGGAAAACTCCGGACATTACAGCCGATGGGCTGAAGATGTTTGCATGTATTGTCATGCTGATCCAGACTGTTGGAATTGCTGTTATTGAGAAAGGCCTGATCCATTTAGACCAGTACACGCAGGAAAGTCTGAACCAGGCGATGTCCCAGGATTCCCGTTTAATGACACTTGCGGGAATCGGGTCCATCATGCAGCTTATTGGCGGGATGGCGATTCCCGTATTTGCGTTTTTGCTGGTAGAGGGATTTCGAAATACATCAGATTATAAGAAATATCTGATCACGATGGTAATTACTGCTCTGGTCAGTGAGATTCCGTATGATCTGGCGATTCGTGGAAAAATATGGGATTTTTCCAGCCAGAATGCAATGATCACGATGTGTATCTGTCTGGTTATGCTGAAATGCTTAGATCTGTTTAAAGAAACTTCCGGATTTACAGGTGGTATGTTAAAGGTACTGATCCTGATCGCAGCTATTGTCTGGGTGAGCATTTTCCGGGCAGAGTATGGACTTTGTATGGTGCTGCTTGTGTTTGTGTTCTATGTGTTTGAGTCAAAAAATGTGCTGAAAACAGTGCTGGGCTGTATTATAAGTCTGATGTATGTGACCGGACCGATTGCATTCTATGGAATCTGGTGCTACACTGGAGAAAGAAAAGATCGTATCAATAAATATGTCTATTATGCTTTTTATCCTTTGCATTTGCTAGTGCTTGGAGTAATTGCAAACTATATCCTGTAAGAAGAATGAAATCAAATCCCGTCTGCTTTGACTGAGAAAAGTAATACGCAGCGAGAAGAGAGTGTTTTGAAATCGGATAGAGTATTAAATATGGTAATGAAAAAGAAAACGACTGAGAATAGAGAATTAAAAGGAGAACAGGTATGGATTTTAGAACCGACAAGCTGCTTCATGGCGGCGACTACAATCCTGAACAGTGGTTAAAAAGACCGGATATTCTGGCAAAGGATATTGATATGTTAGAGGAGTCCGGATGCAATGTGGTAAGCCTTGGAATTTTTTCCTGGTCCACACTGGAACCGGAAGAAGGAGTATTTAACTTCGGATGGCTGCAGGAAATTATTGATAAGCTTTACAAAAGAGGAATCTCAACAATTCTTGCAACACCTTCAGGTGCAAGACCGAAATGGATGGCTGATAAATATCCGGAAGTGCTTCGTGTAGATGAGACACGTCACAGAGCACTGTTTGGATTCAGACATAATCATTGCTATACTTCTCCTGTTTACAGAGAGAAGGTACATATCATCAATAAGAAACTGGCGCAGGAAGTTGCCACACATCCGGGTGTTATCCTGTGGCATATTTCAAATGAGTATGGCGGAGAATGCCATTGTCCTCTTTGCCAGGAAGCATTTCGTAACTGGCTGAAAGAGAAATATCAGACGATTGAAAACCTGAATGATCAGTGGTGTACAACATTCTGGAGTCATACTTACAACAGTTTTGATCAGATTGAAAGTCCTTCTAAAATTGGTGAGACACAGCTTCATGCATTGAACCTGGACTGGAAACGTTTTGTTACTCATCAGACAGCAGACTTCATTCATCATGAGATTGCCGCGCTGAGAGAGGGTGGAAGCACACTTCCGACAACCGCAAATCTGATGCATTATTTCGGAGGTCTGGATTACTTTAAAATTGCAAAAGAAATTGATGTGGTTTCCTGGGATACTTACCCGACATGGCATAAAGAAGCAGTGATCGATACGGCTTATGATAACGGAATGTGCCATGATCTGATGCGCTCTCTGAAAGGTAAACCATTCTTCCAGATGGAGTCCTGCCCGACTTCTACAAACTGGCAGAGCGTCAGCAAGTTAAAGAAACCTGGAATGCTTTTTGCACAGTCAATGCAGGCAATCGCACATGGTGGAGAGGGTGCTCTTTATTTCCAGATCCGCCAGAGCAGAGGTGCTTCTGAGAAGTTCCATGGCGCGGTGATCGATCATTACGGTGGAAATGATACGAGAGTATTTAAAGAGGTTTCCAGAGTCGGAGCAACTTTAAAAGAGTTAAAGGAACTGGCGGGAACGACAATGAGCAGTCCGGTGGCCATGATTTATGACTGGGACAGCCAGTGGGCAATGGAAGACAGCCAGGGCCCGAGAAATAAAGGTCTGCATTATCTGGAAGCAATGCTGAAATTCTACAGAGGTTTCCGTAAGCAGGGCGTGAATGTAGATGTGATCGATATGACTTGTAATCTGGACAATTATAAAGTGCTGGCGCTGCCAATGGTTTATATGTTCAAAGAAGGTTTCGCAGAAAAAGTTCGTGCATTTGTGGAGAACGGCGGTGTTCTGGTGACAAGTTACTGGTCAGGAATCGCAGATGATACTGACAGATGTTATCTGGAAGGAACTCCGCATGGACTGATGGATGTGTTGGGAATCAGAAGTACAGAGATTGATGGTCTTTATGACTGGGAAGAGAATTCTTTCGTTCCTGTACCGGGTAATGAACTTGGAATGGATAAGACTTATATTTGCAAGTATCTGTGTGATCTTGTAGAACTTCGCGGGGCACGTACTTTAATGACTTATGGAAGTGATTTCTATGAAGGATATTCCTGCCTGACTGTCAATGAATATGGCGAAGGCAAGGCATGGTATGTGGCAGCAGATGCAGATAAGGAATTCTATGGAGATTTCCTTGAGAAAGTATTAAAAGACAGTGGCGTTTCCTGTGGAATCAAAGAAGAGATTCCGGATGCACTGGAGATTACAGTGAGAGAGAATGGAAATGCGAAATATTATATTTACCAGAACTTCGGAACAGAGGCTGTCAGCATTCCTGCACCGGAAGGAGAGGTAAGCTGGATCTATGGCAACGGAAACGATAAACTTGAAGTTTATGGTCTTGCAGTTGCAAAGGTTATCGTGTAAAATAAATAGCGATGGATGAGGAAATCCCTTCACTTTGAGCAGAGATTGATACTGCCTGGTGGAGGGGTTCTTTTTTACTCAGGTTTAACCGGGAAAATGGTACAAAAAGTTTTTAATTGTATCAGGAAAGGTATAGAAATATGATTTCAAGAACTCAGATCAGATATATGGCAAATTCTTCATCATATAGTAGAGGTGCAGAGCTTTATGCAGCAGGAAAAGTTCTGGATATGGATGTAAAAAATATGGGTGCATCTGATGAAATTGTTGCATCTGTAAAAGGCAGTGGAAGAAATATCTATGAAGTAGATGTATCAATCGATACAGAGAATGATGAAATTGATACCTGCTATTGTGAATGTCGGGCATATGCAGAATATGGTGGGCTTTGTAAACATTGTGTGGCGGTTCTTCTGCAATATAATGATTATGAAAATGATAGGGATAGTTATGATTATGGACAATCTGTAGAAAAAATTGTAAAAGGTGGTCTGACTCATACGATCAGAAAAGGAGTGCAGATGCATACCACGCCGGAATTGGCTGCATTATTGCAAAAGCAGGCTGTTGCGAAGTCACTTCCTCTGATTCAGGGAAGCACTTATGGAAAGGTAAGGCTGGAACCGTATTTTAATTTTGACGGAAGAACATTTACAGTAGAATTTAAAATAGGAATTAATAAAATGTACGTACTGAAGGATGCATTTTCCTTTGATAATCATATAGCAAATCAGGACGATTATAAATACGGGAAAAATCTTCAGTTTGTTCATACAATAGAATCCTTTGCCGAGGAATCCAGACCGCTTGCGAAATTTATCTGTAAATGGGCAGACAACAACAGGCAATTTCACAGATCATCTTCCTATTATGGATACTATATGGGAACTCTGGAAAAGGTAAGGCATCTGGATCTGTCAGGAAATGAACTGGCAGAATTTTTACTTCTGATGGAAGGAAGGACATTGCAGGGAAAATCTATAGGGACCAGAAACACAACCTGGGAAATAACCAGAGAACATCTTCCGAGAAAAATGACCATAACAGGTGCAAAGCAGGGAATTGAACTGAAGGTAAGCAAATTTACGTGTGCAGCAAATACGGAACAGTATAAAATTTGCTTTTATAATAAAAAGATTTATATTGAGAATGTAGAAGAGCTTTTACCTGTTAAGGATTTTCTGGACAGTTTGTCTTTGATCCCCGGTGAGAAAGCGTTTATAGAAAATAAAGATGTACCGGCATTCTGTCAGGAACTTTTACCGGTGATCCAGAAGTTTTTTAAATGCAGAATGGTTGAATTTCATCCGGAAAATTATGGAATGGTTAAACCGGAGTTTCGATTTTATCTGGATGCACCGCAGGAAAATATGGTTACATGTAAGGCGACTGTTAAGTATGGAGACAGGGAATTTTCTTTATATACAACGGACGATATTGCAGCAAGGAATATGAATAGAGAAACAGTTGTCAGAAATGTGATCCATAAATATTCGAATGCTTTTAATCAATTTGAACAGTGTGCGGTAATTGCGGATGATGAAGAGATGGAATATGAATTTCTGACAGAAGGAATTCAGGCACTGCAGGCAGTGGGAGAAGTATTTATTTCTGATGCGCTGAGACGGATTGAAGTCCGGAATTCGCCAAAGGTTACAGTAGGTGTTTCCCTGAGTGGAAATCTGCTGGAGCTGAGTATGACAGCAGGAGATATTTCAAAGGAAGAACTGATTGACATTCTTTCCAGATATAATAAGAAGAAAAAGTTCTATCGTCTGAAAAACGGAGCTTTTGTAAATGCAGCAGACTCGGGTCTGGATACAGTGGAAGAACTCAGGGCAGGGCTTCAGCTGACGGATAAGCAGATGAAGCAGGATAAGATTGAAGTACAGAAGTACCGTGCGTTGTATTTGGATGCACAGTTGAAAGAGAATCCGGTTGTTTCGGCAGTAAAGGATAAATCTTTTAAGTCGCTGGTAAGAAATATGAAGACCATTGAGGATAATGATTTTGAGGTGCCGGAGAGCCTGGATAAAGTTCTGCGGGAGTATCAGAAACGGGGATTTCTGTGGATTAAGACATTGAATTATAATGGATTCGGTGGAATACTTGCAGATGATATGGGACTTGGAAAAACGCTGCAGGTGATTGCATTTCTACTGTCGGAATTTCTGGAAAGAAGGAATACTGTTATTGAAAATATAGCAGTAAAAGAAACTGCAATGTTAAATATGCAGAGTGGAATTGAGGCAGTAGAACAAGTGTGCAAGGCAGCAGAGATGCAGGAAGCTGATGGAAAGAAGGCAGATGGACAAACTGGAAAGCTGCAAAGAAATACATTAATTGTAGCCCCCGCATCATTGGTGTATAACTGGAGCAGTGAAATTCAACGTTTTGCACCGGAGCTTACAGCTAAGATGGTGACCGGGACTGCAGCAGAGAGAAGACAGATCCTGGCAAAAGCAGATTCTGAGGATATTCTCTTAACTTCCTATGATTTGCTGAAAAGGGATATCAGCGAATATGAAGGATATAAGTTCAGATGTGAGATTATTGATGAAGCTCAGTATATCAAGAATGCAAATACTCAGGCTGCGAAAGCAGTAAAAGAGGTTCAGGCAGACTTCAGGCTGGCTCTTACAGGGACTCCGGTGGAAAACCGCCTGAGTGAATTATGGAGCATATTTGATTATCTGATGCCTGGTTTCCTTTATAGCTATAAGAAATTCCGGGAAGAAGTTGAAATTCCGGCAGTTCAGAATTCAGATGAAGATGCAATGAAACGTCTGCAGAAAATGATCCGGCCGTTTGTACTCCGAAGATTGAAGAAGGAAGTGCTTACAGATCTGCCGGATAAGCTGGAAGAGAATATGTTTGTACAGCTAACAGGAGAGCAGCAGAAGCTTTATGATGCACATGTGAAACGGATGATGCTGATGCTGGATAAGCAGTCCGAAGAAGAATTTAAGACCTCAAAGATTACAATTCTGGCAGAGCTGACAAAATTGCGCCAGATCTGTTGTGATCCGTCTCTTATTTTTGCAGATTATAAAGCTGATTCTGCAAAAGTGGATATGTGCCTGAATATGATCAGTAATGCAGTGGAGAGCGGACATAAGATTCTGTTGTTTTCGCAGTTTACGACAATGCTTGACCATCTTGCGAAGCGCCTTGAAGAGGAGAAGATCAGTTACTATATGCTGACTGGTTCTACAAGTAAGGAGAAGCGTGCACAGATGGTAGAGAACTTTAACACAGATGACACACAGGTATTCTGTATTTCTCTGAAGGCAGGAGGAACCGGTCTGAATCTGACGGCAGCAGATATTGTAATCCATTTTGACCCATGGTGGAATCTGGCAGTGCAGAATCAGGCAACGGACAGAGCACACAGAATTGGTCAGAAGAATGTAGTGAATGTATACAAGCTGATCGTGAAGGATACGATTGAAGAAAATATTTTGAAACTGCAGGAAAAGAAACGTGAACTGGCAGATCAGATCCTGGAGGGCGAAGGGCTTAACGGAGGCAGCTTCACAAAAGAGGAACTGATGGAATTACTTTCCGGGAAATAACCGCTTGATTGCAGTTAAATGGCATTTTTTGTAAATACAGAAATGTATATTCTCCCTGTTTTTCCACATAATAACCATACAACACATGATATGGAAACTGAAGGGTACAAAGACAGTAAACTTCGATAAAAGGAAAAACAGGAGGAAGAAAAGTGCATGAAAGCGACAGGAATTGTTCGGCGCATAGATGATCTGGGGCGTGTGGTCATTCCTAAGGAGATCAGAAAAACGCTGCGGATAAAAGAGGGGACACCACTGGAGATTTTTACTGACCGGGAGGGGGAGATTATTCTGAAAAAGTATTCCCCTATCGGAGAACTGAATGTTTTTGCAAAGGAATATGCAGAGGCGCTGGCGCAGTCAAGCGGGATGGTAGCGTGTATCACGGATCACGATCAGGTAGTGGCTGCTGCGGGACAGGGAAGCAGGGAATATGTGGGAAAACCTATCAGCAAAGCGCTGGAAGATGCAATTACGGAGAGAAGCTCTGTGTTTGCCAACGGAAATGACAGAAGCAGGATACCTGTGACTCAGGAACAGAGAGAACCTTTGTATTCCCAGATCATGCAGCCTATTATCAGTGCAGGAGATACAGTAGGATCTGTGCTTTTACTGGGAAAGAATGAAAAGGATGTGATGGGTGAATCAGAGAAGATGCTCATCAGAACAGCAAGCGGATTTCTGGGAAGACAGATGGAACAGTAAAATTAATAGAATCTTCAGCAGCTTATAGTGGCGGCTGAGGATTCTTTTTGTATAATAAGAAGCAATTATGATTTTCTGGAATTGTTATAGTAATAAAATTGTTATGGCAATGAGAGGTGGAAAGGAGACATATTATATGGTTGCAATATATCTGGCACCGTTTTATCTGTTGGTGTGTGTATATATTCTGCTTCGCAGCCTGCACTGGTTTCAGGTATTGCATACGGTTTTTCGGAATGTGTGGGTGTGCAGGGGGATTGGACTTGTATATTTATTTGTAGTGTTTAGTATACTGATCGCATTTATGGCAACTGCGTCAGGATTCAGGAGATTTATGAAGCTTCTGAGTAATTACTGGCTTGGTGTATTGATGTATACACTTATGACTCTGGGAATTGCGGATGGATTGAGACTGTTACTGAAATATCCTCTTAGAAATTTTGCCTTTCCGGGGAGAGAATTGCTTTTCAGTAATATGGGAACTGCTGTTGTGGGAGCTGTCTGTGCGGTGATCATTTCAACAGTCAGTATTTACGGAGTGCTCAGTGCCGGAAATATACATACAACGAAGTACAATATTTCTGTTGATAAAAAGGCAGGAAATATGAAGGAATTAAATGTGGTTCTGATCGCAGATCTTCATCTGGGATATAATATTGGATGCAAGCAGATGGAGCAGATGACAGAGAAGATCAATGAGCAGAATCCGGATCTGGTGGTAGTGGCAGGAGATATTTTTGACAATGAATATGAGGCACTGGATGATCCGGAAAAACTGGCAAAGATATTGAGAGGGATCCGCTCAAAGTATGGTGTGTATGCATGTTACGGAAACCACGATATTCAGGAAAAGATTCTGGCGGGATTTACCTTTGGCAGTAAGGAAAAGAAAGAGAGTACCCCGGAGATGGATGAGTTTCTGGAGAAAGCGGGGATTACGCTTCTGAGAGATGAATATGTGCTCATCGATGATTCCTTTTATCTGTATGGCAGACCAGATTATGAGCGTCCCGGACGGGGGATTGATAAACGAAAGACTCCGCAGGAAATCACAGAGGGTATGGATGTGTCACTGCCAGTGTTGGTTATCGATCATGAGCCGAGAGAACTTCAGGAACTGGCGGATACAGGTGTGGACGTAGATCTCTGCGGACATACCCATGACGGACAGGTATTTCCGGGAAATATTGTGATCAGATTCTTCTGGGAAAATCCCTGTGGTTATCTGAAGAAAGGAAATATGCATAATATCGTTACATCCGGTGTAGGGCTTTTTGGACCAAATATGAGAGTTGGGACTAAAAGCGAAATCTGTGATGTCAGCATATGTTTTAACTGAATCAAAAAGTAAGTCCCCGGCTTCAACTGCCTGTTGATTTTTGCGGTTGGAGCGGGGACTTGTCTGTTTTGTTACTCTTAATCTGAGTTTATGCTCAGTCGAGAGCTTTCTCACTTATTTCTTCCAGAAGGTCTTTTTTCAGATCCCAGAGTTTCTGAGAAAGGTCTACATATACTTTCTGAGGATTTACGAAACGTCTGGATTCATCCCAGAGAGTATTCTGCTCTTTCTGGCAGTAATCGCGAAGCTCCATAACAGATGGAGATTCATAGACTCGTTTACCTTCTTTGATAACAGGAACGAGAAGTTCGCGTACTTCATAGGTTCCGCCGAGAACTTTTGTTTTTTTCCAGGTATCGATTGGATCAAAGAGAACCATGTTCTGGTCTGCATCAAGCTTTTCATCAGCAAGGCAGATAAGATCTGCTCTGATTTTTCCGGTTTTCTTATTATAGAGACGATATACGGTTTTATTTCCAGGGTTGGTTACTTTCTCTGTGTTTTCGGAAAGCTTGATCTTAGGTGTAAATTCGGTACTGTCTGCATCTTTGACAGCAGCAAGTTTGTATACACCGCCGAATGCAGGATTATCGTTGGCAGTGATCAGTCGTGTTCCGACACCCCAGGAATTAATCTTGGCATCCTGAGCTTCAGGCTCTCAATGAGATATTCATCCAGATCGCTAGAAGCGGAAATAACTGCATCATCAAATCCGGCAGCAGCAAGCATCTTATATGCTTCTTTGGAAAGGTAGGCAAGATCACCACTGTCGATACGGATACCGTATTTGGTAAGCGGAATACCTTCTTCGCGCATTTCCTCAAATACACGAATTGCATTTGGAACACCGGATTTCAGGACATCATAGGTATCTACCAGTAAGGTGCAGGCATTCGGATAAGTTTGGCATAGGTTTTGAATGCGGTATATTCATCCGGGAAGCTCATGATCCAGCTGTGTGCGTGAGTTCCAAGGACCGGTACGTCGAACATTTTGCCTGTGAGAACACAAGAAGTACCGGCACATCCACCGATGACTGCGGCACGTGCGCCAAAGATACCTGCATCCGGTCCCTGGGCACGACGCAGACCAATTCCATGATCGCATCACCCTTTGCAGCATAGCAACGCGGGCTGCTTTGGTAGCAATGAGGCTCTGGTGATTGATGATATTCAGGATTGCTGTCTCTACAAGCTGAGCTTCCATGATAGGTGCTACAACTTTGACAAGCGGTTCTCTTGGGAAGACAACTGTTCCCTCAGGAATTGCATAGATATCACCTGTGAAACGGAAGTTGCTTAAATATTCAAGGAAGTCCTCTTCAAAAATATTCAGGCCTCTGAGATATTCGATATCTTCATCTGTGAATTTAAGATTCTCAATATATTCAATCATCTGTTCCAGTCCTGCAGTGATGGCAAATGCACCTCCGCATGGATTGGTACGGTAAAACATATCGAAGATAACAGTCTGGTTTGTTGGGTTCTTAAAATAGCCCTGCATCATAGTAAGTTCATAAAGGTCTGTGAGCAGAGTAAGATTATTAGCTCTCATATATAGCTCTCCTTTTGTTCATAATAATATCTCGGGTGTAACTGTTTATCGCAAATTTACAGATATCAGGTCAGGGGCTGAATACCTTTTGACCTGAACATCATCATATATAGCCTGGAGAAATTATTATTAAGATTTTCTGCTG
>ENA-OQDE01000500-OQDE01000500.1-human-gut-metagenome-genome-assembly--contig:-NODE-500-length-23067-cov-2.486399_pt1 | contig 23067 bp, 29 predicted proteins | sample MGYA00242768_ERZ504595 | MGnify/ENA primary metagenome ERZ504595 (study PRJEB26092, sample SAMD00036307) | human gut metagenome | host: Homo sapiens | study: EMG produced TPA metagenomics assembly of... | reverse complement strand
TCTAACAATCGGTTTCATAATAATCAAGTATTAAGTATCGAGTATGAAGTATCAAGTATTACTGTAGTTAATGGGCGATTTGCCTTGTTAATACCTAATACTTGATGCTTGATACTTATTTTTATTATCTAAAAAATGGGTTTTCAGCTTTCTCCATTCCGATAGTCGTGGGAGCTCCATGTCCCGGATAAACGACTGTTTCGTTGGGAAGAACAAATAAACGGCTGCAAATATGCTCTATCAGTTCATCGAAGTTGCCTCCTGTGAGATCAGCGCGGCCGATGCTACCTTGGAACAGAACGTCACCAGAGAACATGCAGTTGTCTTCTTTGCAATAGTACACCAAACTGCCGGGTGAATGTCCGGGTACGTGTATTGCTTCCAGTTTGGTATGTCCGAAAGTGATGATATCTCCGTCGTGCAGGTATTTGCCCAGTGGTACAGGTTCTTCCTGCAACTGAAAACCAAACATTCTGCTTTGTTTCGGTGCTTCGTCAATCCAGTACTCGTCTGCTTTGTTTGCTTCTGCCGATAACCCGAATTCTTTCAGCATGAACGGATTTCCGAAGATATGATCCAGGTGTAAATGAGTATTCAGCAGATGCTTTACATTCAGTTCATTGGTAAGAATGAACTTTTCAGTGCCTGCTTTTCTTCTTCATAGAAACAGCCCGGATCAATTACGACTGCTTCTTTAGTGTCATCCCATAATACGTAGCAATTTACGGGAAACATATTAAATTCAAATCTTTTTATTTTCATGGTTTCTCTATGATTTATCATCTATCAGAACATATAGTCTTGTTTAAATCGGAACATATACCACTTTTTTTGTTTTAAAGAACTCTTCCTCGAAGTTGTCGCTCAAGCTATGAATGACCGTTTTATGTTTGAACGGCATTGTTTCATGCTCCAGTTCACCGCCTTTGAGACAGATAAGTCCGTTGGGCAATGCATTCTGTTGTTTCGAAGAGATATTCTTTTTAATAATCTTAATCAAATCCGCCAAAGGCATTACGGCACGGCTGACAACAAAGTCGAACGTTCGTTTCTCCTCTTCTGCACGGGCATGGCGGAAAGTCACATTTTTCAGTCCGATGGCATTTGCCACTTCGGTTGCTACACGTACTTTTTTGCCGATACTGTCTACGAGGTGGAATTTTACCTCGGGAAACAGGATTGCTAAAGGAATGCCGGGAAAACCTCCTCCTGTACCCAAGTCCATGATGCTGGTGCCGGGGCGGAATTGGATGACTTTGGCAATGCCTAATGAATGGAGCACGTGATGCTCATATAAATTCTCAATGTCCTTGCGGGAGATAACGTTGATTTTTGAATTCCAGTCAGTGTAGAGGTCGTATAGAGCTGCAAATTGTTTGCGCTGCTCTTCCGTCAGATCAGGAAAATATTTCAGTATGATTTCCACTGTTTGAATTTTGAATTATAAGTTTTGAATGATAGATGTGGATGAATATCCTATTCTGTCACATGGAAGTGATAACAACAGGATATTCATTGGTGTTCAGCTTTTTATGATTTTTAATTTTTCAGTTCTCCCAGAATCGGGTTACTGCCTAATAGATGTTCCATCATAGCAAATGGGATTGTTACCTTTACAGGTCCCATAGAATAAGGAGTGATATCGTATACATTATAATAGAAGGTGACTCCTTCTTTGCTTAGGTAGAAATTCTCTGTCGGAGTGATGTCACCGGTTGAAGCATATCCCATGTCTTCCAATGCTTCGTGAGTGGTCACTTTGTTATCTGCCATGAGCTGATTCCAGATCAGGTCGGTCAAGGCGTCTTTGTAGTCTCCGACAAAAATATCATCGAGGCGGAGCGGACGCATCAGGGTGAGGTCCATATTTAAATAAGTTGCCATGTAAATTCCATGTGCACCTCCGGTATATTCGTTATAGTCGATGCGATATACAAGTAGATCTTTATCATACAGTTGCACATGGCTTTCTATACCTTTATAATAAGAATACCAGGCACCGATGGAAGATTCGTCTTCCTTGTCTTTCTCATCTTCGGTATACATAGGCTCGAGATCGCGACGGTATTCGCTGATATAATTCTCGGTATATTGCTTTACAACTTCTTCCGGTTTTTCGCCGATGTATTTATCTCCGAAACAAGCCGAAATGAAATAAGTATTCAGACTGTCTTTCAGCATATCATCCGATGATTTTATCGGATAAGCAAAATTAATAATAATATTGCAGGCCGGTTTGGCTGTATCATTGAAGAGGTGAGCTGTCTTATTCACTTGAATGCTATCAAACTGTAACGCACCTGTGTTTTTGTTCATCTTGTCATGACAAGAAAACAAAAGCCGCTTACCGAAAGTATAATTGCAAGCAGACTGACATATTGTTTTTTCATACCCGTTTTTTCTGTAAATTCAACATTTGTTTTATCATTCACTATTGACAAATATAGATGAAATTCGTGAATCGGGCTAATAAAAACAGAAAAAAATGCAGCTATTTATCCCCAAAATGGGATTGGCGGATATTATCCGCCAATCAATGCTTGCAAACTTTAGTGATATCTACTGTGAATCCATCTTCAGCAGGCATAAATTTCCCTTTCATTTTCAGAAATTCGATAAGGGTATCTACATCCATGTTTTCTGCCGAGCAAGCATAAAAACGTTGCTGTGAGCCAAACTTCTTAATGATTGCTTCCCGCAATGATGATTCCGAGTAGCTATTTCCTTCCATCATGTGGAGGACTTCATGAGCATGTAATTGTTCCATAATCTTTTTTCTGCAAAGATAGGGCAGAGATTGCTTGGAAACTGTAACATATGTGACAAAACTGCATAATATTCATTGAAAATTGAAAATAACCATTTCACTATGCGTTCCTATTCTGAAGGGTGGTCCCCAAAGAGACAATCCGGAAGATACATACACGTGACTGTTTCCCCATTGGCGATAACCGTGGCTTTGCTCGAAGATATAATCGGTCACCCAATTAATAGGCCATATTTGTCCGTGGTGTGTATGCCCACTGAATTGCAGGTCGATGCCGGCAGCTTCCGTTTTTTCCAAATCAAAAGGTTGATGATCCAATAAAATGATAGGTTTGCTTTTATCGATATTCACCATTAACTCTTGCAGGGAATGACGCTTGCGGTTATGACGGTCATCACGTCCTATCAGTTGTATGCCGTTGGGAAGTGTAACTACTGAATCGCGCAATAATTGTATTTGAGTGCTTTTAATATATCGGATACTTTCATCGATACCGCTAATGTATTCGTGATTGCCGAGAACCATATAGATACCCATAGGAGCTTTCAAGTTAGCTAATTCTTCCGCCATATTCTCTGTATAAAGAGGTACGACGCTATTATCAATCAAGTCACCACTAATCAGTATCAGGTCGGGATGCTGCGCATTTATCATTTCCACATATTTTTTTAATGCGGCTTTCCCTGTACCATTTCCCAAGTGAACATCGCTGATTGCGACGATTTTAATTGCTTGGGGAGTATCTTCATATCGTTTATTGGTTAAAATGCTGACTACATTGGTTTCCGGGTGATGATAGTTATATACCCACATCCCAGCAATCCCAACGTGAACACTAAAGACAGATAGAACCTATATTTGTAGACAACTTTGAATAATTTCAAGATATCAAACAAAAGCAAGAATAATGCCATGTATAGAGTAAATATCAACCAACTTGTTCCAATGGTGTACATTGAATGGGAGATAAAGACAGGCATCTCAAGGTTACGAGTTAGCATCGTGCCGAAAAAGGATAAAGCACATATCCAGAATAAAACGGTCAGGAATATTTTTACTCCGAGAGATTTAACTTTCAGAGCTTGCTTTGCTCTGATAAATATGTAGGCATTACCTGCCAGATAAAGAGTGATAATGATGAGTAAATATGTAAGCATAGCGTTTACTTAAAAATCTGAGAATTTATTGGGGCAAAGATAGGTTTTATTGTTGAGTAAAAAGAGTTAATAGAGCTGATATGACTCTAAAATAGCCAAATAAAGGAAAGAGAATGTGTCTGTATCGGATTGATTGAATCTTAATTACGAAAAATTATAGGAAAATCTGTTTTTATTCTTATCTTTGTCCTCTGAAATGAAAAAACTAGCCTACATAACAGCACTTATCCTTTCTCTCCTGATTATCTATTCAGGAGGTGGAGTCTCTATTGTGCATTATTGCTGTGTCCGTTGTGAAACGGTGCAGAGCTGTTGTGATACAGGCTGTCCGAAGTGTAAAAAGACTCATACTTGTGATTCAAAAAAAGGTTGTAAAGATAAGGGTTGTACAGCTATTATCTATAAGCTCGATTTGATGAAACATACTACTGAACTGACAACATCAGCTTTAGTAGTCGATCTTTTGTGTGAGCATTTTTGCTATCTGTTGACTCCGACCTATGCGGATAAATCGGTAGAATATGATAGTCTGACCTCTCCGCCACCTCTCTGTTCGAGGCAGAAGCTGGCGCTATATTCCACTTATATTATTTAGCCACTATTTCTTTCTTATTTAATCCTTTGCTTTCAATAGAACATGAAAGTAAAGCAGCACTGAATGCAACTAAGTTGCATGAGAAATGAATTAATTTTGTATCTCGAAAGTAACTTTAGAAAGAATGAAATATATGATAATAGGACTGTTCCTGTTATTTGCCGGCAATATATATGCGCAAGTACGGGGAACAGTGAAAGATAGTACCGGGGAGCTATTCCGGGTGCCAATGTGTTCTGGATGAATACAGGACAAGGAGTGACAACCAAAGAGGATGGTAGTTTTTCTATTACTAAACCTTCTAAAAGCCACATGCTGATTGTCAGCTTTATCGGTTTTCAGAACGATACGATTCATGTGAGCAGTAAAAATCAACAACTGGATATTGTGCTTCGTGATGGAGTGGAACTGAATGAAGTGAATATTGTCACTCGTAAACTGGGAACAATGAAATTGCGCAGTAGCGTGATGAACGAAGACATGATAAGCAGTGCCGAATTGAGTAGAGCCGCTTGTTGTAACCTGGGTGAAAGTTTTGTGACGAACCCTTCAGTAGATGTGAGTTATTCCGATGCGGCAACAGGAGCCAAACAAATTAAATTGTTGGGGCTGTCCGGCACTTATGTGCAGATGTTGACGGAAAATATTCCGAATTATCGGGGAGCCGCCGCTCCTTATGGATTGGGATATGTCCCCGGTCCGTGGATGCAGAGCATACAGGTTTCCAAAGGAACATCTTCGGTGAAGAATGGTTATGAAGCCATCACAGGACAGATAAACGTAGAATTTAAGAAACCACAGTTGCCGGAAGCCGATTGGGTGTCTGCCAATCTTTTTGCAAGCACTACTAACCGGTATGAAGCCAATGCGGACGCTACATTGAAACTTTCCAAACGATGGAGCACTTCTCTGCTGGCGCATTACGAAAATGAGACCAAGGCGCATGATGGCAACGATGACGGATTTGTGGATATTCCGCAGGTGGAACAGTATAATGTGTGGAACCGGTGGGCATACATGGGCGACCATTATGTTTTCCAGGCAGGTATCAAAGCCCTTTCTGAAACACGTACCAGCGGACAGGCCAATCATGGAGGGACAATGCACTCCGGTGACCTGTATAAAGTAGGGATCGATACGGAACGCTATGAATTCTTCACCAAGAATGCTTATATCTTTAATAAGGAGAAGAATACGAACCTGGCTTTGATTCTTTCCACCACTTTACACAATCAGGATGCTACGTATGGACGCAAACTGTATAATGTGGATCAAACCAACGTCTATGCTTCGCTGATGTTTGAAACGGAATTTAATCCGCAAAATAGTTTCTCCGCAGGGTTGAGCTTCAATTATGACGCTTATGACCAACATTACCGTTTGGAAAATACAACGGACAATCCTCTCAAAGCCTTTGAAAAGGAAGCTGTTCCCGGTGCTTACGTGCAATATACGTTGAACCTGAATGATAAATGGATGGTAATGGCCGGTCTGCGTGGTGATTACAGTAACGAACATGGTTTCTTCGTGACTCCGCGTGCGCATCTGAAGTACAATCCGAATGATTATGTGAATTTCCGTCTTTCTGCCGGAAAAGGGTACCGTACCAATCATGTGTTGGCAGAAAACAACTACCTGCTTTCCAGCAGTCGTAAGGTGGAAATAGCAAAGAACCTGGATATGGAAGAAGCATGGAACTACGGTGCCAGCGTCTCTACTTATATCCCTATATTCGGCAAAACGCTGAATGTGAATGCAGAATACTATTATACGGATTTCCTGAAACAAGTGATAGTGGATATGGATAGCAACCCCCATGAAGTAGCTTTTTACAATTTGGATGGACGCTCTTATTCGCATGTGTTCCAAGTGGAAGCAAGTTATCCTTTCTTCAAAGGATTCACTCTGACAGGTGCTTACCGGCTCACGGATGCGAAAACGACCTACAAAGGTGAACGAATGGAGAAACCGCTGACCAGCAAATATAAAGGACTACTCACGGCTTCTTACCAAACTCCGCTGGGAATATGGCAGTTTGACGCCACACTGCAACTGAATGGTGGCGGTAGGATGCCTACTCCTTATGAACAGGGAGACGGACAGTTGTCTTGGGAACGTCGTTACGGGCAGTTTTGAGCAGTTGAGCTTGCAGGTGACCCGTTACTTCCGCCGCTGGTCTATCTACGTAGGAGGCGAGAACCTGACAAACTTCAAACAAAAGAATCCGATTATCGATGCGGCAAATCCCTGGGGGAACAACTTTGATTCTACCATGATTTGGGGACCGGTGCACGGAGCAAAAGGATATATCGGAATACGTTTTAACTTAGCTAGAAATAGTGAGTAAAAGCAGGAAATAGCGAATGAAAGAAACGATCGCATAATAAAGAATATTAATTTTAAACTGATAAGAAAAATGAAAACAAAAAGATGGATGGCCACTTGCGTGGTGGCTCTTTTGAGTGTAACAGCTGTATTGGCAAAAGATATTCGTGTTGTTGTATTTAAAGTGTCGCAGATGCACTGTGAGAAATGCGAAAAGAAAGTAAAGGACAATATGCGTTTTGAGAAAGGGTTGAAGGATATTTCGACCGAAGTAAAAACGAAAATGGTAACCATTACGTATGACGCTGAAAAAACGAATGTAAAGAAGTTGCAGGCAGGGTTTAATAAGTTCAGTTATGAAGCCGAATTTGTAAAAGAAACAAAGAAAGACGATCAGAAGGCTGATAAGAAGTAATTGAACAAATACCTGTATTAGCTTGTTTCTATAAACAAATAAGGGTTCTTCCCCAACTCCTTTTTTGAGAGGAGGGGGAAGGCCGTAAACTATAATTATATGGGTAACACAACAAAAAAGGCATTTCCTGTGCTTAATATGCATTGTGCAGGATGTGCCAATAATGTAGAAAAAACAGTGAAAAAATTGCCGGGAGTCATTGAGGCTTCCGTTAATTTTGCTACCAATACATTGACCGTTTCTTATGAGAAAGAGCAGTTGACTCCCGGAGAGATTCGTGCGGCTGTCCTTGCGGCAGGTTATGATCTGATTGTGGAAGAAGCCCACAAAGAAGAACGCCGGGAAGAGGAACAGCATAAGCGTTACACTCGTTTGAAGTGGAAAGTGATTGGTGCATGGATTTTGGTAGTACCGTTATTGGTATATTCCATGATACTGATGCATGTGCCATATTCTAATGAGATTCAATGGTACTTGCTATCCCTGTTATGGTCTTTTTCGGAGGTGGTTTCTTCACCGGAGCCTGGAAACAGGCTAAATTAGGACGGAGCAATATGGATACTTTGGTTGCGCTTAGTACTTCCATTGCTTTTCTGTTCAGTCTGTTCAACACTTTCTTCCCCGAATTCTGGTATGACCGCGGATTGGAACCGCATGTCTATTATGAGGCTTCTGCGGTGATTATCGCTTTCGTTCTTACCGGAAAGTTGATGGAAGAACGTGCCAAAGGAAATACCTCAACAGCCATTCGTAAGTTGATGGGAATGCAGCCAAAAGCGGCTCGCGTTCTGCGCAATGGAGTGGAGGAGGAGATCTTGATTGAGAAACTCCAGGTAGGTGATTTGGTGGTTGTACGCCCGGGAGAACAAATACCTGTGGACGGTCAGCTTTCCGAAGGCGACTCGTATGTCGATGAGAGTATGATTAGCGGTGAACCGGTTCCGGTAGAAAAGAAGAAAGGTGATAAAGTATTGGCGGGAACGATTAACCAGCGTGGCTCATTTATCATTTGTGCCGCACAGGTAGGCAGTGAAACCGTGCTTGCTCGTATTATCGCTATGGTGCAGGAAGCACAGGGCAGCAAAGCTCCCGTGCAACGCATTGTCGATCGTATTACGGGGATTTTTGTACCTGTCGTGTTAGGCATTGCCATTCTGACATTTGTATTGTGGGTTACCATTGGTGGTAGTGAATATATCTCTTATGGTATTTTGTCGGCTGTTTCTGTTCTTGTCATTGCTTGTCCATGTGCTTTGGGGCTTGCTACACCTACTGCGTTGATGGTGGGTATAGGTAAAGCTGCCAGCCAGCATATTCTGATTAAAGATGCAGTGGCTTTGGAACAAATGCGAAAAGTAGATGTCGTTGTTCTGGATAAAACGGGAACACTGACTGAAGGACATCCTACAGCTACCGGATGGTTATGGGCGCAGTCGCAGGAACCACATTTCAAAGATGTACTTTTAGCTGCGGAAATGAAATCGGAGCATCCGCTTGCCGGCGCTATTGTCTCTGCGCTTCAGGACGAAGAAAAAATAAAACCTGCCGTGTTGGATAGCTTTGAAAGCATTACGGGAAAAGGAATTAAAGCCTCGTATGAGGGACATACTTATTGGGTAGGCAGTCATAAACTCCTGAAAGATTTCAGTGCGACAGTAAACGATGTGATGGCTGAAATGCTGGTTCACTATGAATCGGACGGTAACGGATCATTTACTTTGGACGTGAAAACGAGTTGTTGGCTATCATTGCTGTTTCCGACCCGATAAAGGCTACTTCTGCCGAAGCAGTGAAGGAACTGAAACGTCAAGGGATTGACATCTGTATGCTGACGGGTGACGGGCAACGGACTGCACTAGCCGTTTCTTCCCGTTTAGGAATCGAACGTTTTGTTGCCGACGCTCTACCGGACGATAAGGCCGAATTTGTACGTGAGCTTCAAATGCAGGGAAAGAAGGTTGCGATGGTGGGCGATGGTATCAATGATTCGCAGGCACTGGCATTGGCTGACGTCAGCATTGCATGGGAAAAGGAACTGATATTGCTATGGACGTGGCTATGGTGACTTTGATGACATCGGACTTGTTGCTGCTTCCTAAAGCCTTCCAGTTGTCAAAGCAGACGGTCAAACTGATTCATCAGAATCTTTTCTGGGCGTTTATTTACAACCTGATCGGTATTCCTATTGCTGCCGGTATCTTGTTCCCGCTGAATGGTTTGTTATTGAATCCGATGCTGGCAAGTGCCGCAATGGCGTTCTCCAGTGTGAGCGTAGTGCTCAATTCGTTGAGCTTGGGAAGAAAATGAGAAATGAACTATAAAAAGACAGGAACCTGTAAGCTGTAAACGATGAATGGTAAGCAGTCATTTATGAACAGCGAACTGTAAATAATAGACGGTGAATACTTTGCGGATAATGCGCAATTTATTCACCGTTCATTGTTTTGCAACTCACCATTTATATTTTCTATCGTTCTTCGTGAAAATTATCTGTTTCTAAAGTCCAATGGTGTCATTCCTACATATCGTCTGAAATACTTGCCAAAGAAAGAGGCGCTGGGGAAGTTTAGAGAATATGCTATCTCTTGGATAGTCATATTGGTCCCTTTCAGTTTGGCTTTAGCATCCATGATAACGATATAAGCAATGGTATCTAAAACACTTTTACCTGTCACTTGTCTCACAGTCGTGCTTAGATGTTGAAGAGATATACCTAATTTATCTGCGTAAAACTGTGCACGACGTTCATTTTTATAATTCTCGGTGATGGCTTGAATCAGTTCCCGGCAGATTTCCTTTTTGCGGTTCGAACTGCTGTTTTCGCCCGGAAATTTATGATATATCAGTCGTATGCTTGTCAGGATGGTCTGAAGAGACAATTCGACCAATTCAGAATCCATTTCGAAGTTCTCATTGCAACTGGCCCGTGATAATAGAGCAAAATAGTCTTTCAGATAACTGGCTACTTCTTCATTAAGAGGAACTACCGGCTGTTCTATCAGTTTGGGATATGCGTTACCAATATTCTTCATGAGATTGATCCGTCCGGCACAATGAGCAGAGAAGCCGGCAAAGCAAAGGCATACTTTTTCAGTTCTCTCCCGAAACTGAATGATTGTTCCCGGTAATAATGTTATTAAGTCATTGGGGTGAATTTCGTAATCAAGCAGATTGATGGAGGCTTTCATCGAACCTTCGGTACAGATGGCAACAATACATGCTTGCAACCGACAAGATTGCTTGTAAATATTGAGAATGTCTTCTGTTACATTCGTCCATGCTAATACTTCGGTAGGCAAGTCTACCTGTGGAAAGTCCATTTTCATAGTTGTGTGTGTTATATTAGGCCAACAAATGTACGCATTTTCTTTTTATTTCTTACCTTTGTTTTTATGAAAACAGTTTTTATTGATTGGAATTTGATACCATACGCCGAAGCATGGCAACGGCAAACAGAATGGTTTGATAACATTGTCCGGGCAAAAGTTCAGGGCGAGAGTTATGAAAACCGTATTGTGATGTGCGAACATCCCCATGTTTATACATTAGGACGTAGCGGGAAAGAAAATAATATGTTGTTGAGTGATGAACAACTGAAAGCAATTGATGCCACCCTTTATCATATTGATCGGGGAGGGGATATTACTTATCATGGTCCGGGACAACTGGTGTGCTATCCGATATTAAACCTGGAAGAATTTCAGTTAGGATTGAAAGAGTACGTTCATCTGTTGGAAGAAGCGGTGATTCGGGTATGTGCTTCTTATGGCATTGAAGCCGGACGTTTGGAGAAAGCGACAGGAGTCTGGTTGGAAGGTGATACGCCTCGTGCACGTAAGATTTGTGCTATCGGAGTGAGAAGCAGTCATTATGTCACGATGCATGGACTGGCTCTGAATGTGAATACCGATTTACGTTATTTCAGTTATATCCACCCTTGCGGATTTATAGATAAAGGCGTCACTTCTCTTCGTCAGGAATTAAAGCACGATGTGCCGATGGACGAAGTGAAGCAACGCTCGAAGAGGAGCTTAGAAAACTATTCCAACTCCCAGTTGCCAAGTGCGGCGCATAAAGCAATCTTTATCGGCCAAGGCATAAGAGAAGTCTGCACGTATCGGCCAGAAGTTTATTCCGCAGCTAGAGTGCCGTAGTTGCCCACTCCTTTATCTTTGTCTCCGAAATGATATCCCGCACGGACAACACCATATTTCAGGAAATTATATTCGCTCCTACGCCAGCCTGGAGATGACGGATTTCAGAAGGGAGCAGATAGTTGAAGTCGAGCGCCACCTGCAAACGATTTTCTATGCTGAATGGCAGGTCGATTGTACCTCCCAATCCTAATCTGGCGGGTAACTTTTGTCCGTCCAGCTTTTTGCCTAAGTTGGCAGCTTGGAAACCAATGCTCCAGGAAGCCATTTCGTCCAATAGAGCCATATTGCGATAGTAGGTCGCGCCGAAGTCCAGACAAACGCTATTCTTGCTGTCTGCGCTTTCCGCGGCTTTGGCTTGCAGGTATCTGAACGTTAATGAAAGAGACAGATTTTTGGCTACATTTCTGAAATAAGCAGCTTCTAAGTCCCATACGTGAGGGCGGTAATCGAGCACCTTGGGATCTTTGAAATGTCGGAAACCTACAGCAAATCCATGTATGCCTTCCCTTCCGATCCGGTAGAAAAGAGAGGCGCTATGTAGCGCATAATCTTGGTTGATTTTAGCGTATGAATAACTCGCACCCATCACTTCTTGTGAGAAAGCGATGGTAGAAGCATTATGAAAAATAGCTGTACTACCGTTATCGGTGGTAGCTAATCCTGTACCTGCCATACCTGCCGATTGGGCGTCCGGAGTAAGTTCCAGAAAATAGGCGCTTGCCATTTCTTGTGCTCCCAGCAAAGTGGGGAATAAGCACGAGGCGAGAAGGAAATGTTTTACTCGTTTCATAATCAGTTATTTTTAGAGTGAGACATCCGGACAACACGTATGCCTGTCCACGATTTATTGTTGTTTAGCATGTGATTGAGAGGTTCGTCGCTGACAACTACTTTTCCCAATGTAGAAGAAGCGTGCAGCAGGTGCAGTTTTCCCTCTTTATATTCTGCTATTCCCACATGAGCAATGTCCAGTCCGGGCATCTTCGTTGTAATAGCAATAATGTCTCCATTCATGATCCAGGGCAATCCGGCTTCCGGCAGTTCGCTTTTCGGCAACCAATGTACGACTTTCCGGAGATTGCTTTTTCATATTCGGCCATTTGTCGTACATTTTCCGGCGAATCAGCCAATTTTTTATATTGCTTGGGATGGGTAGACATATACGAAAGAGAGATTTTCTGGGTATGTGCACTGTTTTTGGCAGTAATGTCGGTGAGGAATCCGTGGCGGATTCCGTTCTCTATCCATTCGGAAGTATAATGCAACCGGGAAGGATATCCGTTGATGATGCCGTCCCGATAACGTATTTTTGCAGATTGTCGGCAAAGGAAGAACCGAGTGCCTGTGCCAACGTGTATTCTACGAAAGTGAGGCAATCTACGGCATCGGTCCGGATCACTAATGATTCTTCTCCGTCTTGATCTAATGTGTTAGCCACGTATTTGGTTCCCAGGTAAGATTTCCCGATTCGTAACATGGGTTCGGGATTTTCCGGGAATACAACGCCGTCGCGCAACCATTTCTCCAACTCCTGTGTCCATTGTTGCTTATATTTAAAATGATCCTGAAATCCCCAGCCATGTCCTCCGGTAGGATAAACATGGAGAGTTGCCGGAACCTTGTTTTTTTGTAAAGCGAGGTAATAGTTCACTCCGTGATAAGGTGCTACGGAAGGGTCGTCGGAGGTAAGAGCGATAAATGCTTGTGGAGTATCGGGCGTTACTTGCAATTCGGCAGAAAACTTCTGTATTTGTTCCATTGTTGGATTTTTGCCTAGCAATGCAGTTCTTGTATTTCCCCGGGTGACTTGCATCATCGTAACTACCGGATAAAGTAATATCTGAAAGTCCGGACGTGTTTCCGAATTGTAGTGAGTGGCGAGTGTAGCAGTTAAATGCCCTCCCGCAGAGGCTCCCATTAATCCTACCTTGTAAGGATCGACATTCCATTCTTTGGCATGTTGGCGTACCATGCGAATGGCTTGTTCGGCGTCTGATACGGGGACTTCCCAATGTCCGTTCGGCATCCGGTATTTTAATACCATATAGGTAATACCTTGTCCGCAGAACCAGGGAGCCATATCATACCCTTCTCCATCCATACCCAGTCCACGATAACCGCCTCCGGGACACATGATAATAGCCATTCCATTCGGCTTTTCCGGATGGTAGACCGTCAGGGTGGGATGCGTGACATTCGTGACAAAATGAGGACGCGTTTCCTGCTCTTCTCCGGTTAGTCCACTGGAGTTGGGAGCACCGTCGGGCCACAAAGGTAGCTCGACGGGCTGCTGCGCAAATGATATGGCAGTTACAAGTGATACTATAATGGATAATAGTCTCCTCATAATGATTTATTTAACTTTCATTGAAGCCTTTATAAAGTAAAGAATCAGTAAGGCATACGCTCCTAATGCCAACACTTCTGACCAAGTATTGTTCAACCATGCCTCATTAACCAGATTGATTCCACCAAAGCGCATCGCGGCACTGATTACTCCCATCAATGCACCTCCGGCAATGAAACCTGATGCCAGTAAAGTTCCTTTTTCACCTCTTTCCGTATTCAGAGATGCATCTTTGCTACGTGTTGTAACAAACCAATTCACTGCTCCACCCACTACCAACGGCACATTCAGTTCCAACGGAATAAACATACCCAATGCGAAAGCTAATGCAGGAATTTTACAAAGAGTCAGAATAATAGCTAAGACAGCCCCAATACCATATAACAACCAGGGTGCACCTACACCGCTCATCAGCGGTTCGATAACGGCCGCCATCGCATTTGCTTGTGGAGCAGCCAGTGCGCCACTTGTAAATCCGTATGTCTTATTCAGGATAATCATTACACCGCCTACTGTTGCAGCCGATACGATTGTTCCCAAGAACTTCCATGTTTCCTGTTTGGCAGGCGTACTTCCGAGCCAGTAACCAATTTTCAAGTCGGTGATAAAACCTCCTGCCATCGACAGCGCGGTACATACTACACCACCCATAACCAATGCGGCAACCATGCCCGAAGGACCTTTCAGTCCGACAGCTACCATCACTACGGAAGCCAATATCAGTGTCATCAATGTCATTCCCGAAACCGGATTAGTACCAACAATCGCAATGGCATTAGCTGCTACTGTGGTGAACAGGAAAGAGATCCCGGCAACCAGAACAATGGCTACCAATGTATGCAACAGATTCCCTTGCATGACATCAAGATAGAAGAATAATACGATTAATATCAGTGTGATGATAGAACCGATGGCGATAATTTTCATAGAAAGATCCCGTTGTGTGCGGATAATGCTTTTCTCTACATTCCCTTTACCGCCCATCTCTTTGGCTGCCAGTCCGACAGCACTCTTGATGATGCTCCAGGAACGGATAATACCGATCACACCCGCCATAGCGATACCGCCGATACCGATGCTCTTGGCATAATATTTGAATATTTCTTCCGGACTCATCATACCTACGGTAGAGGTGATTTCCGGATTCCATGCATTCAGTACACTGTCACCCCAGATAGCAGACATTCCCGGAATGATAATCCACCACACAGCCAATGAACCGGCACAAATGATGGAAGCATATTTCAGTCCGACGATATATCCCAAACCAAGCACGGCGGCACCGGTGTTTACCTTGAATACCAATTTTGCCTTTTCTGCCAGCATTTCTCCGGCGCTGCAAACACGGGTAGTAAAATTCTCGTTCCACCATCCGAATGTCGCCACGATGAAGTCATATAATCCGCCGATCATACCTGCCATCAATAACGGTTTAGCCTGGCTGCCGCCTTTTTCTCCGGAGATCAACACCTGTGTAGTGGCTGTTGCTTCCGGGAAAGGATATTTTCCATGCATGTCGCTGACGAAGTATTTACGGAAAGGAATCAGGAATAGAATACCCAATACGCCACCCAATAAAGAGCTGATGAATACCTGCATGAAAGTAACCGTCATCTCGGGATATTTAGCTTGGAGAATATAAAGAGCGGGGAGGGTGAAGATCGCTCCGGCAACGATTACTCCGGAACAAGCTCCGATAGACTGGATAATCACATTTTCTCCCAACGCATTTTTTCTTTTGGCAGCTCCAGAAACTCCTACGGCAATGATCGCAATCGGAATAGCGGCTTCAAATACCTGTCCGACCTTCAACCCCAGATAGGCAGCGGCGGCCGAAAAAAGGATTGCCATGGCAATACCCCATGCTACTGACCAGATATTAACTTCCGGATAATTTTTAGAGGGACCCATCAACGGGTTGTACACTTCCCCGGGTTTCAACTCTCTGAACGCATTCTCGGGTAACCCGGTGAATTTGTCTTCTTCTTGTTTCATAGTTTTTATAATTTGCTAATGTGTCAATTTACATTTCCGTCCTCAAAGTAAACAAAAAAAAAAGGAGAACCGAAAGATTCTCCTTTATGTAATAGTCTATTTTTTCCTACTTTGCATCTTTTGCTGTCATATCGCCCTCGATATACAATCTTACCATCTCTGTTTTGGCGTTGGTACGCAAGGTGATTGATTTTTTGAAATGTCCCGGATATTTGCCTGTTCCGTTATAAGTCACCTTGATTGTTCCTTTTTGCCCGGCATGATGGGCTCCTTTGTATATTCGGGTACTGTACATCCGCAAGAGGCTACAGCCTGATGGATCACCAGAGGGGCATCGCCGATATTAGTAAAGGTAAATGTGCAACTGACAACCGGGCTGTTTTCAGAAAACTTACCGAAATCGTGAGTTGTTTTGTCAAACTTGATATCTGCATTTGTTTGCGCAAATGCAAAGCTTACGCCCATTACTAACAGGGTCATTAAAAAAGTATCTTTTCTATTTTTCCTTCTCTTTTTGATTACAAACGACAAAGATAATGCTTTTCCCCTAAAATATACTTTATGGAGTGCGAAATAGTATTAAACGATTCTCTTTTGCTATTTTGAGAGCTGGAATCCGAGCATCATTCCATCGTAATTTTCGGCCAGTGAACTAACTGTTTTCAGTGCGGTACTGCTGCTTTTGCTGCCGATGAAAGCCATTAATTTCAACAGTTTGTCCGAGTTGAACAGTAACTCCAGTGAACTGGAACTGCAATTTACTTTAGCGTGCAGATTCAGAAGTTTCAAATACTTCAAATCAACTTGTTTGGTTGAAGCATTGTAGGAGTAAGTGCCTTTCAATGTTTTCTTGCCCACCGTGCTGGTGAAAGTACTATCGGCATTGAAAGTGAAACTCATTTGGCCGTCTTTAATACCTATTTTGCTTAATTGTTCGTTCAGCTTATTTTCAGCATAGTGGCTGCGGCAGCTCCGCCTGCTTTCATTAGTAAGTTATCCGATTCGAACTCTACGGCCGAACCTTTGTAGTTCCATGTTCCGGTCATGTCGATAGATTCGGTGGTTCCGGTGATGGCATTCACTACTTTTGAAATGTTGTCCTTATTTAATAAGTCGGACCATGATTGCGCCTGGCTGTTAGTCGCCATCAGCATAAATACTGCCATAAAGGCAATAGATAAAAAACTCTTTTTCATTTTCATTCTTCTTTCATTTAACATTGAGATCCTTGTTTATGTTTTCTATGTAGTTGAGTATATCAATACGTCCTGTGCGGTCTTCCGAGGAAGATACGAAGTGAGGAGGGAGCTCTTCCCATTGTTTGCCCAATTCACGTAAATAGGCATTGATATTCATTTTTAAACGTCCACCTTTTAGCTTGTCGGCTTTGGTAAAGATGATAGAGAAGGGGATACCGTTCTCGCCCAGCCATTCCATAAACTCAAGGTCTATTTTTTGAGGTTCCAGCCGGCTGTCTATCAGGACAAAGAGGTTGGTCATTTGCTCCCGTTCCAAAATATAATCTTCGATTATGGTGCGTATCTGGTCTTTCCCTTTTTGTCCGCGTCGGGCATAGCCATATCCCGGAAGGTCGACGAGATACCAATTCTTATTGATAAGGAAGTGGTTGATTAACATCGTTTTTCCCGGAGTAGAGGAGGTCATGGCCAGACCTTTACGACTGGTCAACATATTGATAAGACTTGATTTACCCACATTCGAACGGCCTATAAAGGCATATTCCGGGAAAATACCGGCTGGGCATTTCTTCACGTCCGTATTGCTAATCACAAATTCAGCACTTGTTATTTCCATTTTCTTGTCATTTATTTCTTTGTAAAATCGTTTATAATAAACTTGTTCATTGTTTATAATAAACTATTGCGCAGTTTATAATAAACTCTGCCATTATTTATTATAACTTCGGAGTACCTGTTTTCATGGTACTTTCAGCGTTTCCCTTTTTTAGACATACAAATTAACCCCGCAAAGGTAAGCGTTCCATTTAACATTAGCAATTCATAACCGAATTTATATCCGGTTTCTTTTCCAATCCACCAGTCGGCAAGATAGCAGATCAGTGGTGAAAGGATGGCTATGAGAGGAACCCACCGGTCGTTCGTTTGCCTGCGTGTAAAAAAGTCCGAAAGCAAACATTCCAAGCAGGGGGCCGTATGTGTAGGAGGCGATGATATATATGGCGTCAATAACGCTCTTATTATTAAGTATTTCTACCAGGCAGATGAAGAATGCCAATAAGACTGATAGCGATAAATGCACTTTGTCTCTTTTGCGACGTGCCGTTTCTTCTGTGTCTTTTTCCGTATTTAGCAGATCTACGCATACACTGGTTGTCATGGCTGTCAGGGCGGAATCCGAGTTGCTGAAAGCTGCTGCGATAATACCGATTGTAAAAAGTACCAATACGGATTGTCCCAGATAACCTTGGGCTGCAAACATGGGCAGTATATCATCATTCATGGCTGGCAGTTCGAGTTGCATCTGTCCCGCTAGTGCTATCAATAGAATTCCCAAACATAGAAAAAGAAAATTTAGCGGAATGAATGAGAAACCGTAGCAGTACATGTTTTTTTGTGCTTCCCGAAGGTTCCGGCAAGAAAGATTCTTTTGCATCATATCCTGATCCAGTCCGGTCATTACGATGACAATGAAGATACCACTGAAGAACTGTTTGAAGAAGTTCTGTCGGGATACCCAGTTGTCAAATACAAAAATACGGCTGTGTTCGCTGTTTTGGATTATTTGCACAATGTCGCTGAAGTTAAGGTCTAATCTTTGGATCGTAAAATAGATGATAAAAATCAGAGCGGCAATCAGGCAAAATGTTTGTAAGGTATCTGTCCACACAATGGTCTTTATTCCGCTTTTATGAGTATATATCCATACCAATGCAACCGAACCGAACAGCAATCAGCCAAAAGGGAACGTGCATTTCTTGGAATACATACGTATGGAGAATAAGGCATACCAGATAAAGTTTGGCTGCGGTTCCCAATATGCGTGACAGCAGAAAGAAAAAGGAACCGGTACGATAGGCACGCATCCCGATGCGGGTGCCGAGGTATCCGTAGATACTTGTCAGATTCAACTTATAATATAAGGGAAGTAAGATATGGCTACGGCCATGTATCCGAAGAAAAATCCGAGTACCGTTTGCATATACGTCATATCCATTCCGCGCACCATTCCCGGTACAGAGACGAAAGTGACTCCGGAGATAGAGGCGCCAATCATTCCAAAAGAGACTATATACCAAGGTGATTGGTTCTCTCCCTTGAAGAACGCTGCATTCGATCCTCCCTTACGTCCGGTGATACGGGCTATTAGTAATAATACCGCGAAGTAGCAAAGAATAGTGACTAGTATCATCATAACAGATGCAAAGGTAGCAATTTTTGTAGGTATTAAAAACAATAATCTGTATCTTTGCAAGGTTTTATCGATAGAACAGCAAATATTATCTATGAACCAACAATATCCTTCTATACTGCTTGAAAAGGCAGTCGGCGAATTTTCCAAACTTCCGGGTATCGGGCGTAAGACGGCTATGAGGCTTGTTCTGCATCTGCTCCGTCAGGATACGGCTACGGTGGAAGCTTTCGGAAATTCTATCATAACGTTGAAACGCGAGGTGAAATACTGCAAAGTGTGTCATAATATATCCGATACTGAGACTTGCCAGATTTGTGCTAATCCGCAACGGGATGCTTCCACTGTCTGTGTGGTGGAAAATATCCGTGATGTAATGGCGGTAGAGGCAACCCAGCAGTATCGCGGGCTTTATCATGTTTTGGGTGGGGTTATTTCTCCAATGGACGGAGTCGGACCGAGTGACCTTCAAATTGAAAGCCTGGTGCAGCGGGTGGCTGAAGGTGGAATCAAAGAAGTTATTCTGGCATTGAGCACTACGATGGAGGGGGATACTACCAACTTCTATATCTATCGCAAGCTGGATAACTAGGGGTTAAACTAAGTGTGATAGCCCGTGGCATATCGGTTGGTGATGAACTTGAATATGCCGATGAAGTAACTTTAGGACGCAGTATTGTGAACCGGACGCTTTTTACCGGAACTGTATAATCATTATTAATCATTTAAGAACGAACATGGAAGAACAGATAAAACGAGCTGTCAGAAATTTGAATATCAGTTATGTTTTCTTTTGGGTACTCCCGGCATTTTTGCTTGGGGCAGGAGAGTTTGAACTCTTTCCCGTAGGAGGTTTGGTAGATAACGCACCGGCTATCTACTATTTTGAGACGGTCGGCATTTTGCTTACTGCTTTGTGTGTGCCTCTTTCTCTCAAATTATTTAGCTTGGTGCTTAAGAAAAAGATAGATCACATGACTATCACGCTTGCCTTGAAGCGATATGTGCAATGGAACATTGTTCGCTTAGGAGTGCTTGAAGTAGCTATTGTGGTGAACCTTTTGTGTTACTACCTGACGTTGAGCAGTACGGGTAACCTCTGTATGCTGATTGGCCTCACGGCGTCACTTTTCTGCCTGCCCAGCGAGAAGAGATTGCGTAACGAACTTCACATTGCAAAAGAAGAAAAGCTATGAGACAGTCCTTCTTGATGAACGATCGTATCTATCTTCGTGCGGTAGAACCGGAAGATATGGATATAATGTATGAGATGGAAAATGATCCTTCGATGTGGGATATCAGTAACTTTACGGTTCCATACTCCCGTTACGTGTTGCGCCAATATATTGAAGGTTCGCAGTGTGATGTGTTTGCGGATAAGCAATTACGTCTGATGATGGTACGCAAATCCGACCAGTGTATCCTTGGTACGATTGATATTACGGATTTCGTTCCCCTTCATTCGCGGGGGGAAGTAGGAATTGCCGTGCATAAGGATTATCGGCAGCAAGGGTATGCCACCGACGCATTGAAGCTGCTTTGTGAATATGCTTTTGATTTTCTGTCTTTAAGTCAGCTCTATGCACATGTCACGACAGATAATGACGTTTGTGTAAAGCTGTTCACGTCTTGTGGCTTCGTTCAATGCGGATTATTGAAAAACTGGCTGCAAGTGGAGGGCTGCTACAAAGATGCATTGCTCCTCCAATGTTTGAATCCTAAGAAATAAAATATTAGTTGAGAGTAGGCACTTGCGGGAAGCGTGACCACGTTTCGTACTTGCTGCCTAGCTTCTCTAAAGCAGTCCGCCACATATCCTTGATATTGTTTTTCATCAGATATGATTTTTCTTCTTCAGACACCAGCCATGTGTTTTCTCTGATTTCGTTATTTAACTGTTCGCTATCCCAACCGGAATATCCCAAGAAGAAACGAATGCATTCACTGATTTTATTCCCTTGTAATATATATTTCTTTATTTCATCAAAATCTCCATTCAGATAAAGCCCTTTACTGATAGAAATGGATCCGGGGATATCAGATAATGTGTGGAGATAAAATAGGGTATCAGTGGCAATAGGTCCACCTTTGTATAGAGGAATCTCATCCAGATATTTAAATTCCATGATGATATCGTTAAGGAACAATGGCAGTTGCTTGTTGATAACCAATCCCATACTTCCTTCATCCGTATGATCGACCAGTAAAATTACGGATCTGCCAAACGTTGCGTCACGTAGAAAAGGTTCTGATATTAAAATCCTTCCTCTCGATGGCAACACATTATTCGATTGAATCTTAAATATGTCAGAGTCGATATTCATGCCACTAAAGTAAGAAAAACGGAATAACAATCGTTCTTTCCGTTTTTTTTCATTTTAAGAATGGCTTTTATGAATATCTTATGTCAAATAATCAGGCTATCGGATGATTTTCAGCAAATAGTTTCATTCTTTCATCCAGTTGAGCATATTGGTGGTCTTTAATGAAAGAGGTACACGCGCGCAATCCTTCCTGATGGCTTCCTGTAGTTACTAATGAGATAGCGCTGACTCCGTAGTACATCAATTCTTTCGCCAGTTCGCCACTGGTCATTCCCGGATAACCGATGGTGAAATAAAATCCGTCTGCAATCGGCTCGCCCAGATCGTTGTCATATACCAGATGAAAACCGTGACGGAGGAAGATTTCTTTTAATTTCCGTGCTCTTTCACCGTATATCTTCACTTCGTTGAGGAAATTATATTGTCCTTCGTTGGCAGCTTTCAGCATGGCGGCCATGGCGAACTGTGCAGAATGACTAGTTCCTGAAGAAAGCGCATAAAGCACACGGTGAATGAAAACCGTTCCGAAAGTTCCGCCACCATATCGTTTGGTCAGTCCCGGATAGCTTCGGTGGTATAGTTTATCAGAGATACAACTTACCCCAATACGTTGCCCGGCGTAGCTGAATGCTTTTGAGCCGGAAATCAGCAATACGTAATTGTCCGTATAATGGGCAACTGATGGCTGGAAAGGAGGTTGATACGGTTTACTTAAATCTTGGCGGAAGTCCATGCAAAATAAGCCAAATCCTCCAGAACAATCACATCATACAGTGTTGCCAATTCACCGATAATCCTCAATTCTTCTTCTTTCAGGCAAATCCAGCTGGGATTATTGGGATTTGAATAAATGATGGCTGATATATTTCCTTTTTTCAGATAGCTTTCCAGTTTCTCTTTCAGTTTTTCTCCGCGGTAGTCATACACATCAAATGTTTCAAACTTTTGCCCCATTACAACCAACTGCTGTTTCTGTACCGGAAACCCTGGATCGATAAACAAAATCGTATCTTTCTTTTCGTCACATTGGCTGCAAGTAAGAAATGAAGCGAATGTACCTTGCATGGAACCAGTGACAGGCACACAACCTTCCGGACTTAAATCTACGTTGATGAATGCTTTGATAAAGTTGGATGCCTCTTTCTTTAGTTCCGGCAATCCGTTGATGTCGGGATATAGACTGGCAATGCCATTTTGTAATGCTTCAATTTCCGCTTTCACGCCTACAGCGGAAGGAGGAAGTCCCGGAACACCCATTTCCATTTTGATAAATTCAACTCCCGATGCTGTTTCTGCTTTTGAAGCAATGGCTTTCACTTCACGAATGGTAGCTTTGGAAAAATCGACAATTTGAACTCATTGATGGTTTCGTCAATCAGATGTCGTTCAATTGGTGTATTTTTCATTCTATTTTCTATTTTATTAGTAGCTGCAAATGTACACGATAATTCTTAATAAACCCACTTTTCAGAAAAAAGATACTGAAGCTATTGCAGGTTTCAAAAAATATCTACCTTTGCATCCGCAATCGAGAGAGATGCTAAAGTGAATATTTGGTGCGTTAGTTCAGTTTGGTTAGAATACATGCCTGTCAC
>ENA-OQDE01000499-OQDE01000499.1-human-gut-metagenome-genome-assembly--contig:-NODE-499-length-23102-cov-5.160479_pt1 | contig 23102 bp, 26 predicted proteins | sample MGYA00242768_ERZ504595 | MGnify/ENA primary metagenome ERZ504595 (study PRJEB26092, sample SAMD00036307) | human gut metagenome | host: Homo sapiens | study: EMG produced TPA metagenomics assembly of... | reverse complement strand
GAAATTGCACAGGTCGCTGACCGTATTCTGGTGATTGAGGACGGACAGGTGGTGGATTTCAGATGAAGACAATAAGCAGGATTGCATATAGCAATGACAAAAAGAACAAGACAAGAAGTATACTGATCATGATGGCAATCTGTCTGACCACGATGCTGCTTGTTATCATCAGTACTGTGGGAAATGGGGTAATTCATTTACAGAAAAGTCAGGCGGCAGGATCATATGGAAGCAATTATGGTCTGTTTGTTTCCGCAGACGGATCGCAGTTAAAAGAAGTAAACCGCCGTGCGGAAATAGATGCTACAGGCACTATGTGCACCGAAGGTATCATAAAAGGCAATGAAAAAGGCGGGTTTGTCTGCATGGATGAGACTGCAAGAAAAATGCTTCCCTATAATAAGGAATATGAGTTAAAGGAAGGAAAGTATCCGGGGGGAACGCAGGAAATTGCCGCCGGAAGAGCTTTTTTTCGTGCAATGGGATATGATGATGTAAAGGTCGGAGATACGGTTACACTGGATTACCGCGCAGGGATGCAGTCAGAATATAAGCCGGAAGAATTTGTTGTCAGCGGAATCCTATATGATCGGGATGAGTATACCATCGAGGCATCTTATGTTGCATTCGGGTCACAGGAGTTTTATGATGAGCACGTCGCAGAGAATGACAGACAGTATAATATTTATTTTACTTTAAATGATTCTACAAATATATCTATGAATAATATTGATTCGGTTATAAAGCAGATTGCAGCAGCTTGTGGGATCGAAGAAAAAAACGTTATAGTCAATGATCTCTATTTGCAATGGGTATTGCGGCCGAGTTATGAAATGATTGCGGTATGTGGAATTCTGATTCTTGCAATTGTACTTTTCTCTGTTGTGGTCATTTATAATATTTTTCAGGTCGGTATTGCCAACAAGATACAGGAGTATGGAAAAATCAAGGCTCTGGGAGCGACAAAAAAGCAGATGAAACAACTGATCTTCAGAGAGGGCATTTTTTGACATTTTTTCAATACCAGTTGGATTGCTTTTTGGCTTTCTGATTGCAAAATGCGGTTTTAACTGCTGGTAGAACAGGGGAACCTTGTATCAACCCAAACTGGCTCTATGGGAGTTCAAAATCAGCAGGTGCCTCTGTTTTCCCTGCCTGTTATGCTTCTCTGTATTTTCGTATCATTTCTTACCGTTGCTTTGGCACTGCGTAAACCAATGAAAATTGTTTCACGGATTTCACCTATCGAAGCAACACGGTATTTAGAAAATGCAGAAACACACAAAAAAGGAAAACGAAATGGCAGAAAAAATGTCACCGTGTTTTCTATGGCAATGGCAAATATAACGGGTAATCCAAAAAGAACCATTGGTACCATCCTCACACTGGGGCTTTCCTGCGCATTGTTTGTGATTATCTCTAATTATGTGGGAAATATTGATACGGAGCATGAAGCACGTCTTTCCGTTAATCATGGACAATTCGAACTGCAGCTTGACTATTCTGCTGAGTATGATGAAAGATATCCGGAGAATAATCTGGATACGATTCTGACGGACAATCCATTGAATGATTCGCTGATCGAAGAAATCAAAAGCATTCCGGGAGTGACAGATGTCATGACGAGAGAGATTGTCTCTGTAAATCTGAACGGAACGAGATTTCCGGGTGCTATTGTGAGTAAAAAGGATTTTGATTTTATGCGCCAGGACGGGGATATTGGCTCTATGGACTATGAACAGGCGGTAAAGAATGGTGACATTTTCTTTGGCTGGTCGACGTGGATGGAACAAGATGGATATGCTTCGGGAGATCCATTGCATTTGACTTTGAGAATGGAAGTGGAACCTATACCTATCAGGGAAAGATTGCAGGATCCTTTGTAAGTGCGGACACTTATCTTGTCATTCCGGAAGGTGTATACCGTTCCATGAATCCGAGAGGAACAGCCTATGGATATCTGTGGGTGGACTGTGATAAAAAAGATGTTGCATCTGTGGAACAGAGTCTGAATACTTTGATTTCTAATGCTTCGCATATAAAAATGGATACCTATCATGCACAGTTACAATCTGCAGAATTAGCAGCCCGCATGATGAAGCTTGGCTGTTATCTGTTTATGGCGGTTGTAGGATTCATCGGTTTTATGAATATGGCAAACACCATGATCATGAATATTACGACAAAAAAGCAGGAATATGGTGTATTACAGGCTGTGGGTATGACAAATAAACAATTAAATTTATGTCTGCAGTTACAGGGAATGATGTTTACGGTTGGTACCATATGCGTAGCTTTGATCATTGGTCTGCCGCTCGGCTATGCACTTTTTTCCTATGCAAAACATAATGGAATATTTGGAATGAATATCTATCATGTTCCAATCGTACCAATTTTATTATGATTTTTTTGGTCGGTCTGTTGCAGATTGTACTTTCCTGCGTTTTAAGCAGTAATCTGAAAAAGGAAACGCTGGTAGAAAGAATAAGGTATGATGGATAGCAAGCTTATAATTTCTATTTGCAAGGTGTTTTTATTGGACAGGTTGCTCTTTATAATGAAATCAGAATTAAGGAACTGAATGCAGGAGAGAGTGTAATATTATTTTGCTGATATTGGACGCAAACTGTAGTATTAAATAAGCAGATTGTGAACGCATGTGTTCACAATCTGCTTATTTCTACTTCTCCACCAGCTTCAGGCAGTCTCCAAAATGTCTCTGCAGTGACTTTAAGTCCATGATTATCACATAAAATACTCTGCCATTGTGCACTGAATCCACTATCCTGCCATGGTCGAGCACTGAAATATATGTGCCGTCTGCTTTTCGCATATGAAAGAAAATATAATTATTTGAGTGTCCTCCGTTAATCTGCGACCATATGCTTTTTTGACAGCTTTCCTGTTCATCCGGGCGTATCAGATTGCAGAAGCTGTTACCTGTATATGCAAGCAGCTCGTCCATATTTTTACAGCCTGTAAGCCGAAGCAGCTCACTGTTTGCAAGCAGAATCTCATCATTTTCTTTAGCTGCTCTGTAAACAATAAAAGCTCCCGGCAAATTATCAATAATATCCTTCACGGCAAATCCAAGCTTCGCACGGCTCTTTATACGCTCACCCTCACGATATGCCATGCAGCCGTTCTTCCCACGCATTTTCACCTCATAAAGTGCCTTGTCCGCACAATGCATAAGCTGTGAACGGTCATCAGCCAAAACAGGATACTCCGCAAAGCCCAGTGAAATGGTAAATGTATGCGCTTCACCTTTACAATAAAATTTCCTGGTTTCTTCTGTAAACTTCTTAAGAAAAGGCTTAACCTCCACAACCGTGCAATCCGGCATGAAAATGCTAAACTCATCGCCCCCGTTTCTGCCGAGTATGGCATCCTTTGAAAAATATTGCTTCATGCTCTCTGCAAGCTTCTGCAGTGCACCATCACCTGCCGCATGTCCATACATATCGTTGACCAGCTTGAAATCGTCAATATCAAGCATTGCCACAACACAATGCTTTTGCGGATTCTGTCTCATATATTGCTCAACCTGCTCATCAAAGCCGTGCCTGTTGTAGATACCGGTCAGTGCATCAGTCACAGCAAGTCTCTTGAAATTCTTCCTGTTCTCATTGATTGAAATCAACGCTGCTGTAAGCCCTGTCAAAAGCAGGACTATAATTACACCTCCAATAAACATGTATATCAGGTAGTTATTATTGTAAAACCCACTCTTGGGTAAAATCTCAAGCCTCCACTTGTCTTCATACACGTCAAAGTCATATATCACCGGATCGTTCAACTCTTCCTTTGAACCGTAAACCCACTCATACGTATCATCCCACGGCGAAGCACACTTCTGCAGACTGTACTTATATCCAAAATTGGAAAGAGCCTCTACAGAATCAGAAAAAATTTCCGGAACCTTCAGTATAACAATTGTGAAACCCCAAAAGCTCTTCTGACCATTTTTATCCTCCAAATAAACCGGATTGCGCACTACTATACCATATCCGCCCTGCTTCAGCTTCAATGGTCCCTGCATAATTACAGTGTCATTATCCCTCGCATAGCGCGAAATCTCTCCCCTGTCACTATCATTTATCAGATCAATCTTACTGGATTCATTCCTCTCCTCTGGATATATTTCAGTCACAACTCCATTCGGTGCTATCTGTATACTCTGAATCGAATCGTCCATCATATTTGCTGCAATATCATAAAACTTATTTATATTTCCATCACCACTTATGACAACCTGCTTTAAGGTATCGGTAACTCCTATTCCCTCCATAAGCTCGCCATATATACGCTCCGTATATGTCATCGCATTGAGCTTTGCATTTGTCCTGTTCTGCTGTTTCTGACTCTCGCCGACTACATATATAGCGCCGATTAACGCACACATACCCAATATAAATACCACTGCCGGAACAATGAATCTCTTTTTTAGCTTTTTCATTTGTATCACTTTCTAAAATCAATGTCTATCTGTTCTATATGACTTTAATATTATAGCTCTACGATAAGAAAATGTCTATAAATTTGCGGACGGACATTTTGATGCACAGCCGGAAGTAGAGTGGAAAGGCGATTTTGTAGGTATTTTACATTCATTTATGGAATTTGAAAAAGTATGGCAGTCACCATAAAGGGAATCCAGAATGTATCAAGGGAGGTTTCAAGTGCGGCAGAGCAGGTAGCTGCAAGCTCAAATGACCTTGCAGACGGTGCAGCCAATCAGGCTGCGGTTGTAGAGGAACTGACAGCGACAGTTGCGGGAGTTTCAGAACAGGTGGAGCAGAATTCAGAGAGTGCCAAGAAAATCAGCGAAGAGTGGATGAGCTTGGAGGTGCAATTTGGGAAAGCAATGGAAAGATGCAGGAGATGGTTGCATCTATGCATGAAATAAACGAAGCCTCTACGATAAATTTTAAATGCGCCCAGCAGAAAACCTGCAGGAAACTGCGATGTGGAGGTTCGGTTTTAAGCATAATATGTTGAAAGGAAATTAGATTTATATGGTAAAGAAAATCATCATTGTGGTGGCTGCCGGTCCGTTTCAGTTTGCAATGATTAATCCGGTCATAACCAGAAAATCTGGTGCTTTTGAGACAGAGGAAGGCTGTCTGTCATTGGATGGCGTTAGGTCATGTACAAGGTATGAAGAAATTGAGGTCGATCACTGTAATGGGATCGTGATATAAGAGTGAATCAGACAGGTAATTTTTTTGTAGAAAAACCCACAACATCTATAGTATAATACTTATAATAACGTTATAAGGAAAAGCGGCGCATAAAAAGGAGAAATACATGGCTACCATTATAGATGTTGCGAGGATGGCCGGCGTATCACAGGGAACGGCATCCAATGTATTGAACGGAAAAGGAAATGTCAGCAGTGAGAAGATAAAGGCGGTGGAAGAAGCTGCTAAAAAGCTTGGATATACGATCAATGAGCGGGCTAAGATGCTCAGGAAGGGAAGCGGCAATATTATCTGTGTGATCGTGCCTTCAATGGAACGCAGACATTACAGGGATTTTTATTACTGCCTGAAAAGTTATGCCGAAAAGAGAGGATACACAGCGGAACTTCTGATCACAAACGATTACAGACAAACAGAATACAGTATGATCCAATGGGCAAAGTCTGTAATGGCGATGGGGGTGGCGTCGATCACCTGTCTGGGAGAAAAGGAAGTCAAAGAGGCATATGCAGGATTTGAAAAGTTGTGCTTTGTGGAGCGGAAAGCGACCGATGATCTGGACTATATTGGATTTGATTATGAATCAGCGGGAGGGCAGATTGCAGAAACTGTCATATCTGCCAGATATCATAATGTTCTTGTGGTAACAGATTCTTTAAAATTTTCCAATGAAAATGAGTTCTGCAGAGGTCTCTACAAGATGCTTGCGCAGGAGAAAATAAAATTTTTCCATATCACGACAGACAGCAGGCGTGTATCCCATGCAATCATCAATACTCTTGTGCAGGAAAATGAATACGATGCAATCATAACGACGAATATCCGTTTTGCAGAAAAGATAAGAAATGTTGTTACAAACTTTTCAGCAGGCAATCAGACACCGATTTTTACATTGTCGCCGATCACTTCTCTCCCGGAAAAGGATTACCGCAAATATGAGTTAAACTATGGTCTGGTCGGGAAAATGGCTGCGGAAAAAATTATCGGAGATTCAAAGGAAAATGGGGCAGAGAAAGAACTGATCTGTGAGAATGATGGATTTCGTGAGTGGAATCAGATCACTTTAAACAAAACACCGGCGGATCATTTACGGATACTGACCCTTGACAGCCCGGAGACAATGATCCTGCAGGGACTGGCAAAACTGTATACAGAGGAGACAGGAACACAGATACAGTTTGATGTATTTTCTTATGATGATATTTATGAGCAGTTTATGAAAGCTGAAAATTCGGACTATTACGATATATTCCGAATGGATGTAACCTGGCTGCCATTGCTTTCAGAACGGATATTAGTCCCGCTTGACGATATGACGCCGGATATTGATGAAGTGTATAAAGAGTACATACCGGCATTGATAGATAAGTATTCCCGTGTGCATGGCAAGGCGTATGCGCTTCCGATCACACCGAGTACACAGCTTCTTTTTTATAGAAAGGATCTGTTTGAAAATACAGTTATTAAGAGACTGTACAGTGAGAAATATAAAGCGGAATTAAAAATTCCGAAGACATTTGAAGAATACAATAAAATTGCGGAGTTTTTTGCAACAAGTGACAGGCTGGAGGAACATTATTTTTCAAATCTGACACTTGGAAACCTGGGTGTCACAGCGACGGAATTTCTTACAAGGCTGTTCAGCCATAAAAATCATCTGTATGGAAAAGATGGAATGGTCGTGATCAATGATACAGCGGGCGTAAAGGCATTAGAAGAACTTCTGACTGCCAAGCAATATACAGATAAAAAGGTGGTCCACTGGTGGAAAACATCTGCAAAAGACTTTGCGGATGGCAAACTTGTAATGATGATCAATTTCAGTAATTATGCATCGGAAATCTTAGGAGCAGGCTCAAAAGTTGTTGGAAATATAGGAGTGGCAATGGTTCCTGGAAAAAATCCGATTTATGGAGGAGGAACAGTTGGAATTTCCAAAAACAGCCGCAGAAAAGAAGATGCATTTGCATTTATCAAATGGATCACAACAGAGCCGGCGGCGTCTGGCATGGCAGCACTTGGGAGCGTTTCTCCATGTGCGAAAACATATAATAAATACGATATCATAGATGTGTTTCCCTGGCTGGAATTATCAAAAGACTGTTTCAGCAAATCACATACGAGGAGAATTCCTGCGGATTCAGACAAAGCATTTGATGAAATCAAGTTTTTGAATATTGTGGGAATGGCTGTGGAGAATGTACTGATGGGATTCTTGCCGGTAGAGGAATCTCTAAACCGTGCACAGAAACTGATTGATGAAGAAATTAACAAATAAAATACGGGAGCTGTAAAGCGAAAATGGAATCGGAAGGTGGAATCATATGTTGGATATGTTCCACCTTTTTTGTTTGTGATAATAGAATATCCGCGGATTATGCATTCTATTATTTTATGTGTCAATAGTCATAGGAAATTATAACGTTATAAAAATTACATGGATTTTACACAAACTTGATAGAAGTATTGCAAAAAACAAACTATGATATAAAATGCCGGCGGATATATGAGAAAAATACAAAAAAACTAATAAAATACAGGGGGATAATGGATAAAATGTATAATGACGAATAAAAAGCATGCAAAAACAAACATGTAAAAAGTACAATAAAATATCAAAAAATACAAAATAAATTGTTAAATTGGACAAAATAATATTGACACGTTTCAAAATATGAAGTATGATAACATTACAAAAACAAAAGAGAGGGAGGAATTTACAATGAAAAAAAGATTTTTATCAGTATTACTTGTATCAGCAATGGGGGTTGCAGCATTAGCAGGCTGTGGCGGTGGAAATACCAGCGCAGACAATGGCAGCACGGCAGCAGACAGATGGGCGCAGCTGTGGAGGACAAGACCGATGCGGCAGATACCCAGAAAGAGGATACTTCATCTTCCAATGAAAAACTTGTTGTATACACGAACAGCGGAACCGAAGGTCGTGATGCATATCTGATCGAGAAAGCGAAAGAAGCCGGATTCGATATTGAGGTGGTAGCATTAGGAGCATCCGAGGTAACCGAGCGTATGATCGCAGAGAAAAATAATCCTCTTTGTGACGTTACATTTGGATTGAACAATATTGAGTACGAAAAATTAAAAGCAAACGGTTTGCTTCAGAAATGGGAACCGGACTGGGTGGACGGAGTAGATGCAGACCTCATCGATCCGGACGGATATTATTACCCGGTTACAACAACACCATTGGTATTAATGGGAAATGCGGACTATGACAATATGCCTTCTGACTGGACAGATCTGACGAAAGATGAATACAAAGGACTGTATCAGTTACATAATTTAGGCGGTGGAACAGCAAAGACGGTATTTGCAAGTATCATCAGCGTTATCAGGATCCGGACGGAGATCTTGGCATTTCTGATGAGGGATGGGAGATCGCAGCAAAATTCTTAGGTAATGCACATAACATTGCAGATGGTGAAGACGCAGTCGGAAGTGTGATCGATGGTACCTATCCGATGGATGAGCACTGGGCATCCGGCGTTTTGACAGAGCAGAAAGACCGTGATTACAAATTCCAGATCATGACACCGGACATTGGAGAGCCATATGTGGTAGAATCTCTTGCAATTTCAGCAGGCACTAAGAAATATGATACCTGTGTAGCATTTTTAAACTGGCTTGGAAGTTCTGATGTTCAGCTTGACTGGTCTAATAATTATGGAACGATTCCATGTCAGAAAGAAGCATTAGACCAGGTTTCCGATGATATTAAAGAGTTAATGGAGACTTTGAAACCGCAGGATCTTGACTGGAGTTTCATTGCAGAAAATGTGGATGCATGGGTAGAGAAAGCAGAGCTTGAGTATGTACAGTAAATATAGAAGAAACTAAAAATACAGGAAGCTGACATTAAACAAAGTTAGGAGAACACCATGGTAAAGTTTGAAAATATTGAAATAAAGTATGGGGATTTTGTAGCGATTGAAAACTTGAATCTGGATATTAAAGAAGGTGAGTTCTTCACCTTCTTAGGACCAAGCGGTTGTGGAAAGACCACCTCACTGCGGGCGCTGGTTGGCTTTCTCTCACCGTCAAAAGGAAAAGTATATGTAGGAGACAAGGACGTTACAAATCTTCCGGTTGAAAAAAGAAACATTGGCATGGTGTTCCAAAGCTATGCGCTTTTCCCGACAATGTCAGTCTATGACAACATTGCGTTTGGAATGAAAGTAAAAAAAGCATCGAAGACAGAGATCGATCAGAAAGTACATGAAGTTGCAGCTAAGATCAAGATTACGGAATCACAGTTAAAGAAAAATGTGTCGGATCTGTCAGGTGGTCAGCAGCAGAGAGTAGCGCTTGCAAGAGCAATCGTTCTGGAGCCTAAGATTCTTTGCCTGGATGAGCCGCTATCCAATCTGGATGCAAAACTCCGCATTGATATGAGAATGGAATTAAAACGTCTCCAGAAAGAGCTGGGTATCACAACATTGTATGTTACGCATGACCAGGAAGAAGCGCTGACGCTTTCCGACCGGATCGCCGTATTTAACAATGGATATGTAGAACAGGTTGGAACGCCGTATGAGATCTATAATGAATCAAAAAGTGAGTTTGTCTGCGATTTTATCGGTGATATCAACCGCTTAAAGGGTGAACTTTTATCTGAGGTCAATACGCAGTCGGGTGCAAATTTAGATACAAACAAGACTGGATTTGTAAGAATTGAGAGATGTATCAGTGAAGAAAAAGCCGGTTATGTGAAACTCACAGGCAAAGTGGAAGAAGCTGAATTTAGTGGTGTGCTGACAAAGTATGTGCTGGAATGTCATGGACAGGAGCTTAAATATCTTGAAAAAATGATGGACGCAGGCTGTATCAGGAAAACGAACAGATAGACCTCTATATCAACCCACAGGATATCATGCAGTTTTAGGAGGGATATTTTATGAATAAACTCAAGCAAAAAATTCAGGATGGAACAATCAATATTCCCGGCATTATTATTAAAATTGCATTAATCTGGTTTATCATTACATTTCTGGTATTCCCAAACTTAAATCTGCTTGCCAGGGTATTTGTAAAAGACGGACATTTCACATTGGAAGCAATTGACAAGATCATGAAATCAGCAAGGGCCATGAAGAGTTTAAAGAACAGCTTTGTTCTGGCAATCGCTTCTATTATTACCGTAAATATATCCGGTATTTTAGTTGTACTGTTTACAGAATACTTTGACATCAAAGGGGCAAAAATATTAAGTCTTGGATTTATGTCAACACTGATCTACAGCGGCGTTGTTTTGGTTACAGGATATAAGTTCGTTTACGGTTCAACAGGAATCGTGACAAAAGTGCTGACCAATATTTTCCCAGGTCTGGATCCGAACTGGTTTGTCGGATTTGGTGCTGTACTTTTTATTATGACATTCTCGGGAACATCAAATCATATGATGTTTTTGACAAATGCGATACGAGGGCTGGATTATCATACGATAGAGGCGGCGAAGAATATGGGGGCATCCCAGAGTACGATTTTATTTAAAATTGTGCTGCCGACAATGAAACCTACCATTTTTGCGATTACAGTGCTTACTTTTATCGCAGCATTAAGCACAATGTCAGGACCTTTGATCGTTGGTGGCCCGGATTTCCAGACAATCAACCCGATGATCAAGACGTTTGCCAATATGACGGGATCGAGAGATATCGCAGCGCTGCTGGCAATCATCCTTGGAATTGCAACGACGATTCTTCTTGCAATCATGCAGAAAATTGAAAAAAAAGGCAATTTTATATCGGTTTCAAAGACAAAAGCCAAAATGGAAAAACAAAAGATTGAAAATCCGGTCATGAATGTGATCGCACATATTGTAGCTTATGTGATGTTTATCATTTACATGCTGCCGATCATCAACGTACTTGTATTTTCATTTACAGATGGATTGACGATCAAGACAGGTGTGATCAGAAAAGATTCTTTTACACTGGAGAATTACAAAAAACTGTTCCGTTCAGCCACTGCATATAAGCCGTATCTGGTAAGTATTGTGTATTCTCTGCTGGCGGCACTGGTTGTAGCTGTGATCTGTATTGTGGTTGCCCGTATTGTGACAAAAGCAAAACACAAATATGACAAGTTGTTTGAACCGTTTATTCTGATCCCATGGCTGCTGCCATCAACCATGATCGCACTTGGTTTGATGCTGACCTACGATGAGCCAAGAATGCTCCTGGCAGATAAGGTATTGGTTGCTACGCCGATCATCCTGCTGTTTGCATACATTATTATTAAAATTCCGTTTTCATACCGAATGATCCGCGCCGGATTTGTCGGACTTGATGGAAATATGGAAGAGGCAGCACAGGTTATGGGCGCAAAACCGCTCTATACAATGAGGAAAGTCATTCTTCCGATTATTATGCCAATCGTATTATCTGTCATTGTATTGAACTTTAACGGACTTTTATCAGAATATGACTTATCCGTATTTTTATATCATCCATCCTATCAGCCGCTTGGAATCGTGATCAAGCTGGCAACGGATGAGACAGCGACCATAGATGCACAGGCAATGGCATTTGTTTATACGGTAGTGCTTATGATCATTCTACGATTGCACTTTGGCTTGGCAGATATGACGGACTTGGAAAGATAAAATCTTTTTTTACAAAAAAGAAAAACGGGGGTAAAAATTAAATGGAATCGATCATTGAATTAAGAAAAAAAACAGGTGTTCTGGTTGCCGCCCACAGAGGAACCAGTGGGGGAAATATTCCGCCAAACTCGATTGCGGCTTTTGATATTGCACTCAAGGAGGGCGCAGACATTTTAGAGATGGATCTGTTTCAAAGTATCGATGGCGAATTGTTTGTATTCCACACAGGAATGGAACCGAGCCATCTTGACAGACATATCAGAATTGAACGGTATACAGCCGAGGAGATCAGACAGATGAGACTCTGTAACGGCGATCTGCAGCAGACATTTCTGCCGGTAAATTCATTTGATGATGTGTTAGAGCATTTGAAAGGAAAATGTAAACTGAATCTTGACAGAAGCATCAATATTATTGAACCGGTTATGAAAGCAGTAAAGAAACATGGAATGGAAGATCAGATTTTAATGAAGAGTGATCCTTCTGACCAATCTTTGAAATTAATTGAAGCTTATGCACCAACGATCGATTATATGCCAATTTTCATGGAAGAGGATTTTGCCTCTGATAAAATTGAAAAAATGAACATCAATTATATAGGGGCAGAGATTGTGTTTGAAAAAGAAACATCTCCAGTGATCCAGGAATCTTATCTGGAAATGCAGAAGAAAAAGGGGCGGATTCTCTGGGGCAATGCGATTTTATATTCCAGCCGGGTTCCACTGGCAGCAGGGCATAGCGATGACGTTTCGCTGACCGATGATCCTGCGAAAGGATGGGGATGGCTTGCAGATAAAGGATTTGACATTATCCAGACAGACTGGACAAAGCATTGTGTGGATTACCTGAAAGAAAATAATTATCGGAAGTGATGCGTATGGATTTAAATTTTTTGGGATGTGGTTCGGCATTTAATCCGTTGTACGGGAATACAAGTGCCTATTTTACAAACAAGGATCAGCTATATGTGATCGATGGCGGGGAGAGTGTATTTTTGAAATTGTATCAGAAAGAACTCTTAAAGAAATACGCCGGTATCACAATTATGGTAACACATATGCATGCAGATCACGTGGGAAGTCTTCCGTCTATCATTTCCTATTGTTATTATGTACTTGGGAAAAAAGTGACGGTCATCTATCCGGAAAAGTCTTTGTGGATTCTGCTTGGATTGATGGGAATCGACCCGGATATCTATATTCCTGTGGAGAGCAGTCTGTTTACCGCAGAGGGACTGAAGGTTTGGGCTGTTTCTGTGAAACATGCGGATGATATTTCCTGCTTTGGTTATATCATTGAATTTGCAGGAGAGAAGATTTACTACAGTGGAGATTCGTATGAGATTCCCAAAGATGTATTAAACAGATTTTATAAAAGGGAAATATCAACGATCTATCAGGATACAACAGAATTTACATCGGATCACAGGTCACATTGCCCATTAGAGGAGCTGGAGGAATGTATACCGGCGGATTTAAGAAGGAATGTTTTTTGCATGCATTTTACTACAGATTTTACGGAAAAATTAAAGAAAAAAGGATTCGGTTATATTCAAAGTAATTGCAGGTGAGAATGGGGAGAAGAGCAATTTGAAAGATAATTTTAAATTGTTCTTTTTCTTTATCCTAAGATGCACAAAAAGATTCGTTGGAGATAAAATAGTGGGAAGGTGAAATCATGTGGAGAGCTTTTATTGACGCAATGGCAGAATGGAACAGCGTAGCGATTTGCGGACGCCTTGCGCTGGCAATCCTAACGGGAACTGTGATAGGAATTGACCGTGGGTTAAAACGGCGCGGAGCCGGGATCAAGACACATGCATTAGTGTGCCTTGGATCCGCTTTGGTAATGCTGACCAGTGAATATATGTCGATGAATTTTGACCAGAAAGCCGATCTTGCACGGCTCGGTGCACAGGTGATCAGTGGGGTAGGATTCCTGGGGGTAGGCACAATATTGGTAACGGAGAAACAAAGGGTCCGGGGGCTTACCACAGCAGCAGGACTTTGGGCATGTGCCTGTGTGGGTCTGGCAATCGGAATCGGATTTGTGGAAGGTGCAGTCTATACGCTGATGTTCATTGTTGTTGTATTGCGCCTTCTGAATAAAATCGACATTTTTTTACAGAAACATGCGAAAGTATTTGACCTTTATCTTGAACTGGAAAATGGAAAGAGCATTGGGCTGTTTTTACAGGAGATGCGAAGCCGGAATGTGAAAACAGAGACGGTTGAGACAACCAAAAATAAACTGCCGGGTAAATTTTCATCTTTAGTGGTAACTCTGGAAGTCAATCACTATAATATGAGACCGGAACTGATCGATGAGATCAGAAATTTTGACTATGTGACTATGTGGAAGAAATGTAAGCATATGGAAGTATTACAAATTCAGGATTAGAATGTGTCAAAACAGAAGGGGGATAAAAATTTATGGATTCAAAAAAAATAAAAGTATGGGCGCACCGTGGAGCAAGTGGATATGCACCGGAAAATACAATGGATGCATTTCGAAAAGCCATTGAGATGAAAGCAGATGGGATCGAACTGGATGTGCATCTGACGAAAGATGGTGAAGTGGTTGTGATACACGATGAAGTACTTGACAGAGTCAGTGATGGAACCGGACGTGTACAGGACTTTACCTGTAATGAATTAAAAAAGTTTAATTTTAATAAATTACATCCAGAATACAAAGAGGAAGAGATACCAACATTAGAGGAAGTTTATCAGCTGATAAGCCGACAGATCTCACCATTAATGTGGAAATGAAGACTGGAAACACGTTTTATCCGGGAATGGAAGATAAGGTTTTAGAACTGACAAAAAAATATGACATGATGATCGTATCATAGTTTCCTCATTCAATCATTATACGATCCGCAGTATGAAGGAAAAATGCCCGGAATTAAAAACAGGTGCACTGTATGCGGATGGAATTATAAATGCGGTCGATTATGTGGCGGATGTTGTGCGGGCAGATGCTCTGCATCCGGGGTGGACGAAAATTTTTTATCCAAATTATCTGGAGGACTGCAGGCGGAGAAATATATTAGTGCATGTATGGACGATCAATAATGAGGAAGACATGCGGCGCTGCTGTGAGATGGGACTCGATGCAATTATTACGAACTATCCGGATGTGGCGAGAAAAGTGGTGGATGAGTACCAGCTTAATTAAAATTGTGTATGCGGAAATATATCAAAATAATTTGATATATTTCGCATTTCTATTATAATCAGCCGTAAAAGAAGTAATATATTGCCATCAGGAGAGGAAATAAATATGAAAACCTGTAAAGATGCCGCGAAAGAGAAAAGACCGCTTCCGGTAGGAGTTTCTGATTATGTCAGAGCACAGGCAGAATATTATTATGTGGATAAAACACTGCTGATCAAAGAATTTTTAGACAGAAAACCGCTGGTTTCCCTGTTTACCAGACCGAGAAGATTTGGAAAGACATTAAATATGGATATGTTACGGGTGTTCTTTGAAATATCGGACGAGGATACCAGTATTTATTTTAAAGAGAAGGCTATCTGGAAGTGTGGACAGGAGTATACCAGACAACAGGGAAATAACAGCAGTGTATATGTATCAGATAATGAATTTATCATTTGCCCGATTGCGGATGAAGATCGTGATAATTATGTAGAATTGCATCGTCAGATAAATGGTGAACATACATTGTTTTTAAATGAGCATTGCAAAGATATGATGTGGGAACAGGTTTTAGAGGGAGAAGATAAAGTATTTTCTGTATTTGAAATAAATGGCGATTATTGTGGAAGTCTGGAATTGCAGAATCCGGACTCTGATACACCTGAAATAGGAATAGATCTTTTCGAGAATAAGAGAAATAAGGGAATAGCGCCGAAAGTGGTAAAATTATTGGCAAAAAGATGCTATAAGGACAGGAAAGTAGATTATTTTCTGATTAGAAGAACAGAATTCATTAGTCAGGCGATTTATCTGGATTTCCCAACAAAAAAATGTTAAGATAAAATAAATTCGTGTTTCGGGACAGTGATGAATAAGGAGGTATGAGATGGAACCAATGTATTTATCAATCCAGCAGAAAGAGACCGGCAGACAGATCAAGAGGCTTCTATCAGAACACGGTTACACGGTGAAAGATGTCCAGACCGTGATGGGATTTGAAAATCCGCAGGCAGTCTACAAATGGATCTCAGGAAAATCGCTGCCGAGTTTGGACAATTTTATAATTTTAAGTAGATTATTGCATACCAGTATTGAAGATATCCTCGTCATTGACGGGGATATCGTTCGTTTATGGTATATTTTATTTCGGAAATTAAACTAGCGGTAGAATGACAAACTTTTCTGTATGTCTTATATTGATATCATCATGAAGGATAGTTGGGAGAGGAAAAAGGTAAATGAAAAAAATAACATCGGCATATGCAAATAAATGGCTTAAAAGCCTGGAAGAAGACAAGGAATACTGGATAAATAAGGAAGAAGCGTCAAGTACCTATGTGGCTGCGATCAATGAGGAGCCTGTGATCCCCGAATATGATTATGCTGAGGTTGCAGCAACGATTGCAGAAATTGATGAAAAGATCGCAGTGATCAAACATGCACTGAATGTCACAAATGCAACCGCAAAAGTGCAGGTAAAGGATACCGAGATGAGCGTGGACACGATCTTAATAAAGATGGCGCAGTTGAATAAAAGAAAGGCTGTCCTTGACCGGATGCGCAAACAGCTTCCAAAGACGAGGGAGACAACATCGTATATGTCCAGAAATGCAGTTCCCGAGTATCGGTATGTCAACTATGATCTTGATCTGGTCAAGCAGGAATATGAGCGGGTATCTCAGAATGTCATGGAATTGCAGATGGCATTGGATCAATATAACCAGACGGTGCAGTTTGAGGTAGATCTTTAAAAAATTTTCCGTGCAGGGTGCGGTCACAGGTAAATAGTGCAAAATAGTTCAGGTTCAGTGATAAAGTTTTTTCTGTTATTCGTTATTTGTTATTCGTTAAAGTTCATAGTGATTTAAATCCGGATACGATAAATTTTAAATGCGCCCAGCAGAAAACCTGCAGGAAACTGCGATGCGGAGGTTCGGTTTCAAGCATCAGATGATGAAAGGAAGATAAACTTACATGGTAAAGAAAATCATGCGTGATCCCCTGTTTCTGGGACAGATCAGAGGATGCAACAGAAAAAGATAAGTAGGTCGTAACGGATCTTTTGGAGGCCATGTACAAGATATAAAGAAGACAGAAATGGAGGGATACATTTTGAAAAATTATTATAAATTACAGAGCCCATCATTTTTTAAATTTCAATATGTATTTCTTGACAGTGAAGATTATCTGGCAGATCAGTTATTTATAAAATACAAGGTAACTGTGGATTTTGGAGATGAATATGTAAAAGAAAATTCGCCGTATCATGTGATATTGCAAAATAAGAAAAAGGGATGAAAAAAAGTTTCTCGATGCACTTTCTGAGATGTATGACAAGATGCTTCTTATGGGATATAAAGATTATCAGGAAGTTTGTGATAATTTTATAAGAGTTGTAGAGCAAAATGAAAAAGAGAAGTAGCATGGTTTTACTCTTGACATCCACCCAACCCCGCAATACAATACTTGCATATGCAACTATTGGAGGCGCAAGTAATGTTGAAACGAGTTTTTTCTCATATGAAAGAATATAAGAAATATGCATGGTTAGGTTTGTTATGCATCGGCGTGGAAGTGGTCTTAGAGATCACAGTGCCGCTTCTCATGGCAGACCTGATCGATTATGGAGTTACAAATGCGGATGAGACTTACATTATAAAAAAAGGTCTGCAGATGGCACTCTGCGCAGTGTCAGCACTGATCCTTGGTGTCGGAAGTGCAAAATTTTCCGCGCTTGCCGGACAGGGACTCGGTGCAAATATAAGAAAGGCGGAGTACGAAAAACTCCAGTCTTATTCATTTTCCAATATAGACCATTTCAGCGTGTCGTCGCTTGTCACGCGTCTGACGAGCGATGTGACGAACATCCAGAATGCAGTGTCCACCGGTATGCGTCCGTTCGGGCGCAGCCCGGTCATGCTTATTTTTGCGACATCGTTTGCATTTCGGATCAATTCGACACTGGCACTGGTCTTTCTTGTGGCACTGCCGACGTTAGCAGTGCTTTTAATTCTTATCATTATCAATGTCGGGCCGCTTTACGGGCGCATGCAGAGTGCAATCGACCAGGTAAACCGGTGCATTCAGGAAAATCTTACGGCGATCCGTGTTGTGAAATCCTATGTCAGAGGCGATTACGAAGTGGAAAAATTCGGTGTCGTCAATGAAAATTTAAAATCAGAGTCCGAAAAGGCGTTTGGAACGGCAGTGCTGAACATGCCAGCCATGCAGTTTGTCATGTACGGGACGATCCTTGGAATCCTTTTGATCGGTGGGAGGCTGATCAATGAGGGGAAGATGATGATCGGACAGCTTACAAGTTTTTTGAGTTATGTATTGCTGATCCTCAATTCTCTCATGATGATGTCAAATGTGTTCCTTCTCATGACAAGGTCACTCGCATCCGCAGAGCGGATTATGGAAGTCATTGATGAAAAAATCGATATTACGGATGAAAATGCAAAGGACATTGCCGTGACGAAGGGCGAAATCGAATTTGACCATGTTTGGTTCAAATACAAGGACACGGCAAAAGAATATGTGCTTTCCGATGTTTCTTTCCACATCAGACCGGGGCAGACAGTCGGCATCATCGGGCAGACCGGTTCATCAAAGACTACGCTGGTGCAGCTTATCCCAAGACTTTACGATGTGACAAAGGGCGAGGTAAAGATCGACGGAATTAATGTAAAAGAGTATCCGGTCAGACATCTTCGGGACGCAGTTGCGATGGTACTGCAGAAAAATACGCTGTTTTCCGGTTCACTGATCGATAACCTCCGCTGGGGAAATGAAAATGCCACATTGGATGAGATTAAAGAAGCATGTCAGATTGCCTGTGTGGATGAGTTTGTGGACCGGCTTGCGGATGGTTATGATACCGAGATGGGGCAGGAGGGAGTCAATGTGTCCGGAGGGCAGAAACAGAGGATCTGCATTGCCAGAGCCATTTTGAAAAAGCCGAAAGTACTGATCTTAGATGACTCCACAAGCGCGGTGGACACCGCGACGGAGGCGAAGATACGAAGCGGGCTTGCAGAAAAACTGCCGGATATGACAAAGATCATCATTGCGCAGAGAATATCGTCTGTCCGCCATGCTGACCAGATCATTATCATGGACAGGGGGCATGTGGAGGCAATCGGCACACATGAGAGTCTGCTCCATGACAATCAGATCTATCAGGAAATCTATGCATCACAGAAGGAAGGAGCTGATCTTTAATGGCAAAGTATGTGGGATATAAAAGACCAAAAGATACGAAAAAGACCATGAAGCACTTCCTGACTTATCTCGGTCATTACAAGTGGGCATTTTTCCTTGTGGCAATTCTTGTATTTATCAGTGCGGGGGCAGGAATCTGCGGCACATATCTGATCAAACCGCTCGTCAACAATTTCATTGTGCCGGGAAATATGAAGGGACTTCTTTTGGCAGTCATCGGCATGGGTGTGATGTACCTGTGCGGTGCGCTCGCAACGCTCGGCTATAACCGGCTGATGGTGCACACCTCGCAGAAGTCGTGAGCGAAATCCGCATGGATCTGTTCCGGCACACACAGAAACTCCCACTGAAATATTTTGACGACAACACGCGCGGCGAGATCATGAGCCATTTTACCAACGATGTCGACACGGTGCAGGAGGCGATGAACAACAGTTTTGCTATGATCATTCAGAGTTTTCTGACATTGTTTGGAACGATCACAATGATGATGGTGCTCAGCGTAAAACTGACCATGCTCGTGGTGGTATTTTTAGTCATTACCTTTTTGTTCATGCAGTACAATGGAAAATGCAGCAAAAATATTATCACAGACAGCAGCAGGAACTCGGAAACATCAACGGTTTTGTGCAGGAGATGATGGCAGGCAGAAGGTGGAGAAAGTTTTCAACCATGAAAAGGAAAACTTTAAAGAGTTCTGTGAAATGAATGAGCGGTTTCGCAGGGAGTCTACAAATGCACTGGCACATTCAGGTATGCTCGTGCCGGTGATCGTGGCGCTTTCCTATTTTAACTATGCGCTCTCAGCATGTGCCGGCGGCATGTTTGTGATCCGCGGGCTCATGGATTTGGGAAGCCTGTCGGCATATCTTGTATATGTGAGACAGAGTGCGATGCCGTTAAATCAGTTTACACAGCAGGTCAATTTTCTGTTGTCGGCGCTCTCAGGTGCAGAGCGTATTTTTGACATGATGGACGAGACGGAGGAGATTGACGAGGGAAAAGTGACACTCTGCAATGTCTGTAAAAATGCGGATGGCACACTGACAGAATGCGCGGAAATTACAGGATTGTATGCGTGGAAACTGTCATCAGGAGAACTGGTACTGTTAAAGGGAGATGTGCGTTTCCATGATGTCGTATTCGGCTATGTGTCGGAGAAAACGGTGCTGAACGGAATATCATTGTTTGCAAAACCGGGACAGAAGATCGCTTTTGTCGGATCAACGGGTGCCGGAAAGACAACGATCGTAAACCTCATCAACCGGTTTTATGATATTCAGGCGGGACAGATCACATATGATGGGATCGACGTCAAAGATATTCGGAAAGATGACCTGCGGCATTCCCTTGCCATGGTCATACAGGATACACATTTGTTTACCGGGACGATCGCAGACAATATCCGTTACGGGAAACTGGATGCGACGGATGAGGAGATCCGGGAGGCGGCGAAGATCGCCAATGCGGATTCCTTTATCAGCCGTCTGCCGCAGGGGTATGACACGATGCTTTACGGAGATGGGAGCAGCTTATCTCAGGGACAGCAGCAGCTCATCGCGATCGCAAGAGCGGCGATCGCAAAACCTCCGGTACTGATCTTAGACGAGGCGACAAGTTCGATCGACACAAGGACGGAGCGTTTGATCGAAAAAGGCATGGATGCCATTATGGAGGGAAGAACCGTATTTGTCATTGCACACAGGCTCTCAACCGTAAGAAATTCCAATGCGATCATGGTACTTGAAAAAGGTGAGATCATTGAGCGCGGCAGTCATGACGAGCTTTTAGAGCAGAAAGGCAGATATTATCAGTTGTATACAGGACAGTTTGAATTGGAGTGATGCTAGGGTGAAAAATGAGATTTTTGATGTTGAAATGTTAAGAAGACGGTTTATCCGGCCGTATTTTATAGAGCTTGGACTTACGGTGGGACAGGGACAGCCGCACATTTTAAAGGAACTGAGGAAGCACGGTGCAATGAACCAGAAAGAATTGTCTGATGCCTGCCTGATCGAAGTTACGACGATGTCGCGGACGATCGACCGGTTAGAAAAGATGGGACTTGTAAAGCGGGAGAGCAATCCCGCCTGCCGCCGTTCATGGACGATTGCACTCACGGAAGAAGGATGTGAGATGGCGGATAAAGTTATTGAGATATTTGAGATGGCAGATGGTATAATGAAAAGCGGAATGAGTGAGAGTGAGCTGGAAACATTGTCTGCCGGGCTTGAAAAAGTAAAGGAAAATCTGTGGACGGCAATCAAGGATAATGAAGAAAATATGAGGTAAACAAAATACAAACTGAAATCAAATATGGAATGAAATCAAGTGTAATAGTAAACACAGCATTTGAAGAAAAGGAGAGAAATGCAATGGGCTATTTAATTTCAGAGACAACAAAAGAAGAGCGGGAGAAGATCGTGGCGGAATCATTAGGAAATATTGATGCAGCCTGTGATGGCTGCATGTCCGGACTCGTGGAAATGTATCAGGATTACATCGACGGGAAATTGAACATAGCGGGTACTATGCCTTGAAAAATCTTATGGAATCGCTTAAGATATCATTAATTAGGCGGTAAATCCTAATAATGATTTTTGAAATGCCTCAACAGATGGCATTTCCCAGGCATCAAGATGTTGTAGCATCATGATGCCATAGAGGCGGCAGTACCACATCTTAGTCGATCGGTGCCTGCCGTCTTCTAATTTATAGTCTTCTTTCTCACGCTTATTAGAGCGTTCCACGGAAGTTCTTCGATTGTATTCCTTTTCCCATGCTTTTGAGTCTCTTGGCGGTATGTTAAACAGCCTTGGATTATCCTCGGTAAAGATGTGCACGGTTCTGCCGTATTTTGCTGGCGAACAGGGATGTTCACAGAAACAGCCACGTTTCCGGTTAGCCTTTGGACACCGGTATTTCGCCCGGTGTTTAGCAGCTTCATAACCATCTTTATGCATGCGTAAGCCCAACTTACAGACAGGAACGCCATCATCGTCGATTGTGAAATCATTCTTATAAGTGAAGTGTCCGGTATGACCGGGGCTCAAGTCGATAAAAGGCGTGATCTTTTCCCGACAACAGTATTCATAGACAGCATAAGCATCATGGGCGGAATCCAGAAGGAGTTTTTCAATCCGGAATTCAGGAAGATATGCTTTCATCGTGAAAAAGGAATGTAGAAACGAAAGCATGTCATGCCGGGAAGCCCGTTCCAAAAGCGGAAATATGGGAAGGTCGCTGTGAGAATCGGATGCCACGTACATGTAGAGATGGTAGCCGAAAAAATAGCATTGGATAGGAGGATATCTTAAGTATCTTCCATTTTAGAGTTATTTTGTTAAAAAGTGTCAAAAGAGTGATATTGACGAGTCAGTTCAGTTATAGAGATGATGAAAGAAAATGATTAATATAAAGATACACCAGAAGAGAGGTGAACATAAATCACACTGTCACAGAGAGGAGAAAATGTATGAAAAAAAGAATTCTAGCAGCTATGCTTACTTTGTCTATGGTTGTGTCCATGACAGCATGCGGAAATTCAGAAGCAGGAGGATCAAAGGATTCAGCTAAAAATAACGGTAATGGGGATGAACCATATACAGTTACCATGGTTCTGAATGGAAGCACACAGCCGGATGAAGAAAGAATCGAACAAAAAATCAATGAGATTCTTGAACCGGAACTTAATGCGAATCTTGATATTGTTGTGCTGCCGTGGGCAAGTGCAAGCCAGCAGTTACAGCTTATGTTATCAGGGGATGAAAAATTGATGTCTTTTATACCAGGCAACCAATGCAGTGCAGTATATGAATGCAGGACAGATTGTAGACATGTCTGAACTGATTGATAAATAATGGAACAAATATCAAACAGATTTAATG
>ENA-OQDE01000497-OQDE01000497.1-human-gut-metagenome-genome-assembly--contig:-NODE-497-length-23272-cov-3.771527_pt1 | contig 23272 bp, 31 predicted proteins | sample MGYA00242768_ERZ504595 | MGnify/ENA primary metagenome ERZ504595 (study PRJEB26092, sample SAMD00036307) | human gut metagenome | host: Homo sapiens | study: EMG produced TPA metagenomics assembly of... | reverse complement strand
GCTGTTTTCTGCCTTTATTATATGTCAGGTTTTACGAATAATCCAGAACTATATGGAAGTTAGTCCTGCAAAAAGCCTTATTCTATCTGCAACAATACACGGTGGAAGTTACTTTTTCATTCAACCAAGAATTTGTTAACGCTACGAACCATCGCTGATAGTACAATAGAATTGTCAAATAGAAAGCAGGAAATCTGATATGACGATTGGTGATAAAATTAAAAAAATCCGGACATTCCGGAATATGACACAGGCAGAACTCGGTGCAGCTCTCGGTTGGGGGCGACAAAGGTGCAAACCGTCTCGCTCAATACGAAACCAACTACCGGGTTCCCCGTAAAGATCTGGTAACTGAAATGGCTAAGATTTTGGATGTGAATCCACTGACACTGCATGAACCAACTACAATGAATGCTTCTGAACTGATGGAAATTTTGTTCTGGATTGATGAATTTAATCCCGGCATGATCAATCTTTTCAACTAGAAACTTATCCAGGCGAAAAATCAAATTCCAGTGACGATACCTCTATACTCTACCACAATTCCGATAGTTGGCCTGCTCATCCACCTGTTGGCATGTGGTTTAATTATGGGATTCTTAATGATTTTTGAAAGAATGGACAATTAGAAAAGAAGAACTGAAATCCGGCGAGATTACCCAAGATGAATATTTTAAATGGAAAATCAACTGGCCACAAACCTGTGATGATTGTGGAAAACGAAAACCGTCAAAGCAGTGGAGAAATTTATATAAATAATTCAAAGACCGAAACTCTCCATCCTGCTTTGAATTTCGATCTTCTTAAAACTCATTCATAACCGGTCAGTGCTTTCAAAGTTGCTATAAATGTTGCTCTTTCATATGATTTCTACAAACGACTTATAGAAATCATATGTCTTTCCGTTTTCCTGTGCACAGAGCAAAAAGCGGCTGATGATTGCACCAGTACGGTGTGATTCCTGAATACGTAATAAGTGTTCGTGCAGGTTATTAGGAAATCCCTCTGTCACTTCTTCCCTGAGCAAAAAAGTTACATACCGATTTGCCTTTTTTTGCCAAAGAATACTGGATTTTGGAAATAATGAACTCATTTCCGCCGGTATAGTAAGCCCACGTTGTTCTTGTGGAAGTGTTTGTGTATGCTGCACCCGTGAATAAAGATATGGATTTTCAATATACTGACGCAGCTTGTCCCTTTCAATCAAGTCAAACGATACAATGCAAGCTGTATCAATATCAGACTCTTGATATATCTGTGTTTTCAATTCCTCCAATGTCTTCAACGCCTTCATATGATAGCGTAATTTCTCCATCCGACGTGCAAGCAGTTCTTGTTGATGTTCCAATTCTACAAGTTTCTCAGAAAATAATTTTCCATGCTGCTCAGGCGTTGCGGCATCCATTCCACGAATTTCCTTTAACTCTAACCCAAGATTTTTATAAAAAATGACATCTGAAATGGTCATTAAATCTTCAATTGCATATTCCCGATATTGATTTTCAATTTTCTTTCTGGGATGTAAAATCCCCTTATCCTCCCAATACCTAAACGTAGATGCTGGCATATCAAAAAAGCGGGCTATTTCTCCAATTTGAAATTTTTTATCCATGATTCTTCCCTTCCTGATTTTAAAACTTACTACTATTTACCCACTATACTATTTTTTACGTTGACCTTCAAGTTACTTTAAGGTTTATACTTCCATCAAGGGAGGAAACTGATATGGAAAATACTTTAATTTTTGCTTCTGAAAAAGAAGTTCGATTCACAAAACTATTAAAAATTATTGTTCCGACATATCTAACATCATTATTTAACACAGCCTATACCATTATTGATGGTATTTTTGTTTCTACATATGTCGGAACCAATGCACTGGCTTCTATTAACATTGTTTATCCTATTGTAAATGTATTGACCGGAATTGCACTTGTATTTGCTACCGGCGGCAGCGCTGTCACAGCTTTGCACATTGGCGGAAACAGAAAAAAGGAAGCAGACCGCTCCTTTTCTGTCAGCTCTTTTGCAGCTATCTTACTTGGATGCCTCGTTTCCCTGATGATTCTTACGAATCTCTCAGCAATTCTGAACATGCTCGGTGCAACCCCCATGACAATTGCAGGGTGTAAAACATACGCACGTTGGTGGCTTTGGGCAGCTCCCGTCGTAATCGGTAAGGAACTGTTTACATATTTTATCCGAGTGGACGGTGCCCCCACATATAGCTTTATTACTGCACTGTCCGGTGGTATTTTGAATATCGTTTTGGACTATATTCTGGTCAGACAAATGCAAATGGGAATCTATGGTGCTGCACTGGCAACCATTCTTGGACTGGTATTGTCATTTATCATGGGAATTTATTATTTTATCCATAAACAAAAGTATCTTTCATTTACCTTGCATAACTTATCCTTGCGGGAAGCCATGCATTGTATGATGAATGGTGCATCCGAATTTGTCAATCAACTTGCTATTGCAGTTACAACCATCGTATTTAACCGCACTGTACTCTCCTTTGCCGGTGAAGACGGTGTCGCCGCAGTTTCCATCATCATGTATCTGCAGTTTTTATTTATCGGTGTCTACTTTGGTTTTTCTATGGGCATAGCACCACCTCTGAGTTATGCGTATGGTGACCGAAAAATAAGAATTTGCCGAAAACTGGAAAGCTATGCTCATCGCTTTTTCGCAGTAGCTCCAATCATCATTTATGCACTGACCTACTTCTTACTCCAGTTGCTGTATCCTGTTTCGCAGATACATCCAGCCCTGTATTTCCTATTGCAGTGTCCGGAATGAGAGTTTATGGACTTGGTTTTCTATTTTCAGGAATTAATATTTTTGCTGCAATTCGAATGATGGCATATGGAAAAGGATATTTCTCCGGTCTGATCACATTTTTGCGTTCATTCCTACTATTACTTTTATTTCTGATTGTACTGCCTTTGAAATTTGGTTTGACTGGAATATGGCTCGCCGTTCCTGCGGCAGAAGCTCTGACATTACTCGTTGCTGTATGGTTTCTGCGGCCGATTCATTGTTAAAGTAAGACTCCTTTATAGAAGAACCACAACTTACACATGACAGTAAAGCGGACATTCCAGGTCCACTTCGCTACTTGCTCATGAACGCAGACGCTTTGCGATATGCGTTCAAAATACAACATAATAGCCGCCTGGCTTCAAGCTAAAATCAGGCGGCTATATAAAGAATAATTGTGAACGTAAATCAACAGTAACATCTGCTATCCTTTGTTAATAATGCTTTTACTTCCCACATATGTCAACAGGAAATAACTTCCATATACTAATACAATAAATACCGATGTTGCAAAGATCGTGGATGCTATATTCATATCTCCAAAAACCTTGATAACTTCACGGCTTGCCACTGTCAATCCAACAACTGAATGAATCACTGCCAGTAAAAGCGGAAGCAGAAAATAGCTAAGAATTTGAACAAACAGTGCATGATTCAGTTCATGTTGTTCTGCTCCAAGTTTTTTCAAGAGACTGTATCGTTCTACATTATCAGTAGCTTCAGATAGCTGCTGAATAGAAAGGATTGCTGCACAGGCTATCATAAATACAATACCAAGGTAAATTGCCAGAAATGCTATGATTGCCTTTGTAGTAACCGAAGATTCATATACCTGCTGCTTACCCATGTAATACGCAAAAGCACATTCTCTTTTGCTCTTTTCCTGATAATTATCCAGCAATGTACCAAATTCTTTTGCTGCGTCTTCATTCACACACTGTACATTCTATATCATTGTATCGACATTCATATTTTTCATCCATGTATCTGCGACTACAAATATGATTTGACCCATGCCACTATTTGACATGGCAAATTCTTCAGCTTCATTCCCCGGAGAAAACACATTTCCGTCAATAGTTAGATTGATATTATTATCATAAAACTGTTCTGCAAGTTCACGAACATTTTCATTATCATATAAGATTCTGTAGTTATTTTCTGATAAATCAACCTCGTCCATGCCTTGTAGTTTACGCATGCCATTATAATCTGACAGGCTTACAAATGTCAGTGGTGTATCTCCATATCCATAAGCAGACAGTGCTTCTGGTATCTCAACATCATAATCCTTATAATATGCCTTTCCATCTGCTATAGTACCTTCCACACACTCATAGCTGTCTGCAATCAGGCTGCTGTCCTTAATTTCAGAGGGCAGTCGGCTTAAAATCGTATCTGTTTCACCATTATTATAGTCTATGGCACTATACTCATATGGTATTTCCGTACGCAGTTGCGTTGACAAGATGTTCTGCATACTGTACCCGGTGGAAAAGATTCCGATGACCAATAACAGGACAATGCAGACAACAGAAAGCGATACAAAATTCGTATTAATCTTACTGGAAAACTGACGTACAACAAACATATTGAGCTGTTTGAAATAAAGTCTTTTGTTACGCTGCATAATCTGTACAAGAATACCTGACAGCGACCAAAAAAACAGCAGTGTCCCTACAGTTCCCAAAATAATTGAGAGTGCAAAATACAGATTGACATGAATGATTCCATTATTCAGAATGAGTGCATATGCGGCAGCAAGGCATAGTATGGAAGCTACAAATACCTTCATTGCAGTTTTCATGTTCTTTATTCTTATAGTCTCATTTTTTCTTCCACCATATAGCAAATCAATCAGCTTGTATTTTCCAATTGTGATTGTATTTAAGAGCATAACCACCAAAAATATTACACCAAAACAGATCACACTTTTGACTGCGGCATCGGGTGCAAATACAAATCGATATGCAGAAAGATCAGCCTCAAATATTTTTGCGGTAAAAACAGACATCATCTGAGATCCAAATATTCCAAGCAACAGCCCTGTAACTAATGCCATACATGCCATGAACGATGTTTCCAACATAAGAATCATAGAAATATTTCGTTTACTCATTCCAAGTGTCATATAAACACCAAGTTCTTTTTACGTCGCCGGATAAAAAATTGTTCGCATATCTGTTTGAGATAATTTTGTCCGTTGCAGTGTATAAACTGTCACCGCCGCATTTTCTTTCTTTTTGGACAAAATATTTATCCTAGATTATTCACGGCACAGTCGTGAAAGTGGCTGAAAACCACATAGTTTCTATATTTTAACTGAATATTGCTTTTCACCTATCAGATGAATGCTTTCCACAACAAATACAGAAAACAGGAACCCCCTCCTGCACAAACCGTTTTCCCGCCAAGAATCATACCTTCCGTCTGGGATACCGTCTTCGGAAGCATCAGATACAGCTTAAATTCTGCCACAGCCTGATCCACCTTTCTTTCCAGACCCAAAGTCAGACCACCTTGACGGAATCCATCCCTCCGGCCAGGTCAAATGTGTAAAAAGAAGCCAGACCACCGTCCCTGCCATTACACTGTACAGCAGGTTGCAGAACCAGTACTCTGTATCTTTCACTGTATAGTTCTTTTTTTCTCTGCTTATTTCCGTCCACAGACTGCCAGAAAGAACCGCCGGAAGCAGCAGTAATGCCGCCAGTCCTGCATTTTTCGGTAAAGTCGAGGATACCACAGTTCCCTGAAGTCCGTATTTCATCAGAAATCCGTTCACTGTACTTTCTTCGGTTTCTCCATTTCTCCTTCTGATAAACAAACGATTATAAAAAAGTTCCGTCTCGGTATCATCCGCAGAAGCCGCCCCGAAAACCAGAATTTTCTGCCCCCAGTCCGCAACTTTCCTGACAGTATAAGTACGTCCCTGAAACAGAATCTGACCACCCGGAACCTTATTGCCAAAGAGCTCCCAGGCAGTTGCACCATCAATCACGCAGCCATCCGGATCACCTTCTGTCAGAGCTGCTGCCTGCCAGTCATACCCTGCGGGATTTCCCTTAAGATAAACAGTCATCGCCTGTGCCTGCCGGTTTCCTTCTTTCGCAGAAATCTCCCTCAACCCTGCATCTGCATAAAAACATACATCATAAGGCTTCTCACTTTTTCTTTCCTGCTTCAGGATATTTTCTGCTCCTTTCCTGTCAGGATAAGCTGCGGACAGAAACACCGATACTGCTGTATCATTTCTGATCTGCACATAATTATAGACTCCCAGAAAATAAATACAGAAAATAATCAGCCACACAGTCAGAGTACCGGCTTTCCTTAAAAAGGCACTCTGACTTCTGACACTCATTCCTCCAGCAGCCTGATCCGGCTGCCGCTGCTGATCTCTCTGTCACTGGAAGTCACGATTTTCTGGTCACTTGATAAATCCCCGTTCTCCAGCGCAGCAGTGGAAGAATTTTTATCTTTCACATTCACATACGTTTTTCGCGCTACCAGTACCTCACCCAGGACGGTGTTCTGTGTATCTGTCACATAAACATAGTATCTGCCATTTTCCTCATACAATGCGCTCAGCGGAACACAGACATTAAAAGGACCTGCATCCTGAGAAATTGTAAATTCCGCAGTATCTCCTATGGAAAGAGTTCCCTCCGGTACCTGTACAGAAAGAATGTACTGATTTTCATTACTGCTGTCCTCTTTCACAGACTCTACTTTCGCTCCTGTAATCTCTTTTTCATCCGCACCTTTTAAAATTACCTCTCCGCCACTCTTTATGTATTTCAGATCATCTTTGCTGACCTCTGCCTGAAACCGAAAGGTTCCTTTGGATTCATAAAGGACAACCGCAGCTTCCGCTCCTGTCTGGCTTCCTGTCACTGCACTCAGACTCTTTATCACACCATCACAGGGTGCTTTCACTTTTCCCTTTCGTGCCAGCACTTTCTGCAACGTTTCCAGATCTTTCTGCGCAGTCTCAAGTTCCGCCTGCGTATTCTCCAGCGTGGAATCCGAAGCATCACCGATCTGCGTATCCCGGATTGCCTGCTCTGCTGACTGAAGTTCTCTTCTGCGGCTGAGCATGGCTTCATTGACCGCCTCCTCTTTCGCCCGGATATCATCAATCAATGCCTGCTCCTGAGAATTGTCCTGTGCATTCGAATTGTCGCCGTTTCCTGATGTATTTTTATTCCCTTCGCCATCTGTGCGATCCGTATTTCCGGAATCATCGGAGTTCTCCGGATCATCTGTATTCCCGAAATCGTCTGTATTTCCCGGATCATCAAACTCGCTGGAATCACTGAACTTCTCCTCATCCGGTATCTTATCCTGTACGTCATTCTGCGCCGCATCCCGCTGTGCGTAATAATCCTGAAGCTTCTGTCTGGCTATGGCTGCCTCATTCTGTGCCGCCTGCACACTGTAATTTCCGCTGGAAACCGCACTGTTATAATTTTCCTGTGCATCTGAAAACTCATTATTTCTCTTCTGCTGATTCACAGACTCTGCACTGATCAGATCATTGATCTTCCCCTGCAGAACATCTATGGCATCCTGTTTTTCCTTTATGGTTTTTTTTAGATATTTTACAGAAAACTTCAGCAGCGCATCCCCTTTTTTCACATTCTGTCCTTCCTGCACATAAACCTGCTCCACCTTCTGTCCCTCCTGGGTAAAAACTGCCCGTTCTCTGGTTCCCATCACTTTACCTGTGCCGGTCACCTCATGCGTGATCACCTGATTCTGAGCTGTTTTTGTCTCTACCTGTGCTACATTCACCGAATCTGCCACCCTGGACAGAAAAGTAAACAAAAGCATCAGGGCAAAAAATCCTGCCAGAATTTTTATCAGTTTTATTTTCTTCATAGATAAATCCTCTCGTTTCTGTCGCTCTATTCCTTGATTGCCGTGGATATGATCCCTTGTTCCAGATAATCCTGCCCTGCCAGAAAAACGATCACTGCCGGGATCAGAACCAGAACAGATACCGCAAATGCCTTTCCTGTCTGGGAGATATCGATCTGTGGAAGGTACAGAGACAGCGGCCACAGACTTTTGGTCTTCAGAAATGCCATTGGCTGTTCGATCAGATTCCAGTATTCCAGAAATCCCAGAACCAGTGCCGAAATGATACCCGCAGAACCCAGAGGGATTCCGATTCTGATAAAAATAAGCAGCTCACCCGCCCGTCCAGCCGCGCAGATTCCATCAGTGCCTCCGGAATACTCTCAAAGAAACGATACATGATAAAAACCGGAAACGTGGAAAAGGCCGCCGGAAGAATAATCCCCCACAGATGATCCAGAAGTTTCATCTGATCCAGAACCAGATAATTACTGAGCATCATTACCTGAAAGGGCATCATCATCAATGCCACATAGATCATAAACAGCAGATTTTTCCCGGAAAACGATATCTGGCAAATCCCCACGCTGCCGGTACTCCCACCAGGATCTGCCCTGCCAGAACTCCGACAGTAATCTTTACGGAATTCCAGAACATCACAAAAAACTCCGGAGAATCCAGCAGGACTTTCACATAGGATCTCAGCGTCGGATAAAGCGGAAGTACTCTCCAGAATACATAACTGACTGCCTGACCGGAAGCAGATCCACTGTCTGCTGTCAGTACCGCCCCCAGAAGATCATTTAATTCCTTCTGCCCCATCAGTGATCCTGTAACTGAAAAAAATACCGGAAATACTGCCACCATTGCAAGGAGTACAAGGAGCAGGCTTCCTATCTTCCTGATACGGAATATCTGCATAACTTTTCTCATTCTGCCCCGCCTTTCCCCCAGGCTTTCCACAATCCCAGGATCAGCAGAAAAATCACCAGTCCGGTCACCACTGTCCGCAGCCGACATCTTATCCAGCGACAGGTCCCTATACCAGTTCGTTAAACAGATGCTGAAGCAGATACATTTTTTCCTGCGGATAATCACCGGCCACCAGATATGCCTCACGGAAAACCTTAAATGCATTGAGTACAGAAAGTACCACGATCGTAAAAAGGGACGGGAGCAGATTCGGGAGTGTGATCTTCGTAAAACATTTCCACTCCCCTGCCCCGTCCACTTTTGCTGCCTCGTAAAGTGCCGCCGGAATGGCAGACAATCCTGCCATCCAGAGCACTACATCATATCCAAGATTTCTCCATATATAACTGATCACCAGTACATAAAAAGAAGCACCTGTATTCATCCAGTCAGTCGTCTGAACAGATAACATATGAAGCAGGTGATTCAATAAGCCTGATCGTCAAAAAGCAGTCTCCACAGAAGTACCACTGATGCTACAGGGATTGCCATTGGCAGAAGAAAGAAACTTTTCAGAATCTGCGTAAATCTTTTCTGCCCTGCAAGCAGGACTGCTATGATCAGAGACAATACCACCAGCAGCGGCACACACACTCCGAAGAACCGAAGTGTGTTGCCTGCTGCCAGACGAAACGCTTTGTTTGCAAATATCGTCCTGTAGTTCTCTATCCCCACAAATTCTCCATTCACTGCCCCGCAAAAAGATCTGCGGATCACATCCACATACGGGATCAGCCAGAAAATGCAGACACCTGCAAAACTCGGAAGAATAAAAGCCAGACCTTTTTCTGTATTTCTGAAAGCTGCACATCTTCTGCGATTTCGTTTCCGACTAAACAGCAAATCTGATTTTGCGTTCCGTTTCTCTGTTAAAGATAAGTGTTCTTTTAAATTAATCTTCATTCTCTTAAACTCCCTTACCTTGCAGTATTGGTAATCAGCAGCAGACAGCCGCCTATTCAGATAAATACAGATTTACTTCCTGCATGATCTCTTTCACAGCATCATCCAGCCCCGTTTCTCCATTGAGGTATTTCTCACCGGATTCCGTTACTGCATTTCGGATGATCTGATTACTCTTTGCAGGTACAGTAAGTGTTTTTCCCAGATCCATGATGTTCTGTATTGCTTCATCTTCCGGAATGATCTCGTCCATCTCAAGCTGTTTGATATTACCATCTCCCGTATCATAAGAGGTTTCGATCGAGCCAATGGTATCTCCACTGGATTTTCCCATTTTCCAGTAAGCCATATCTTCATAAACCTTGCTGTTTACAGCCAGTCCTTCATCATTGCTTGCTCTCTGGGATTCCTCTTCAAACAGGAACTTTACGAACTTCTCTGCCGCTTCTTTTTCAGATGCCTTTGCACTGATTCCCACAATGCTCCTTGGATAGAAACAATTCTCGCTTTGTCCGTTCAGAAGTCTGTAATCCAGATCCGGATCTACTTTTTTTGCAGAATCCAGATACACCAGACCCTCCGGTGAAAGCAGACCGCCTGCCGCCACTGTATTGACTTTTACAAGCAGATCCGTTATCGATCCTGCAATATTTGTATATCCGGAACGATCTGAATTCGCCCAGTCATCACCCATCTGGTAAGCTTTCTTTGTCTCTTCTATCGCATCCTTCTGAGTCTGCCAGATCCTGTTTACCTGCTCCAGATATTCTTTCAGTGCATCTTCTTTGAGGGTTCCGTCCTCGTTCATCCATGCCGGTGTACTATTGTCTATAGTTCCCTGTATCAGCCAGGACGGTGATATGGAAAAAGAGCTGAAAAATTTCAGTTTTCCATAGCTGTCTTTCTGGCTTTCCGCTGCATCAGCCTCTGTTGTCAGATCCGTAATTCCGGCGATGATATCCTTATTTCCCTCTATCATCGGAATTCCTAACTTGACAGGCATGGTATAAATGCTTCCATCCTCTTTTGTATATGCATCTTTGATATTTGGCAGGATATCTTCGTCTTTTAATACCCCGCTTAAATCCTCCAGCATTCCTCTCTCTATATAGGTATCCTCTGAAATTCCATCCAGCAGCAGAACATCCGGTCCTGTTCCGGCCATGATCTCTGTATTGAGCACTTTCAGCGCATCCGTATCTGTGACGGAATCATCTCCTGACATTCCCGCCTCAATATTCACATAAATATCCGGATATTTTTTCTGGAAAAGCACTGCTGCCTGTTTTATGAAGTTACTGTCTTTCAGGGAATAAACTGTCAGCTCTGTATCCGGTGTCGTTGGGGTATCTTTGGAATATACATAGGAATAAATTCTGATATCCTCGCCTGCATTACAGCCCACATAGAAATTTCCATCGCTGTCCTGTCCCCATGCTACAGTTCCTGTATCCGGTGAACTGAGCGAATTCAAGGAACCATCGATTATCTGTTCCACTGTGCTGCCTCCCAGAACATATCTGTAAACACCGGTATGATCAATATAAAAAAGGCTGTTATCCTCATCTCCCTTTAAGAACATAAGCGGAAAACTGCTGGTTGTTGTCCAGTTGACATCCTGCTCATCAGACTGAATCTGCTCTGTAAGCGCGCTGATATTGTCCAGTGGTTTTCCAGTATCCAGATCATATCCGTGAAGAGTCTGATCCTGAATGGTAAACAACATTTTTCCTGCTGTTCCGATAAAATCAACATTGATTCCTTCCTCATATCTTCTCACCAGACTTCCATCTGAAGGATTGATCTCTGCTACGCCATTATCGGGATCTACGATAAGAACTGTCCCATTCTCTGTGAAACATGCCTGAAATGTATAGGAAGACTGAAGCGTATCTCCGGTATCAACTTTCTGTACATTTCCATCAGGGGAAAGATAGAAAAATTCCATTTTCAGGTTGTCATACGCAGAATCCTCTTCCCCACTGTCGGCTGTTGTCTGTGCATTTTCATTGTCCCTGTCAGGAGACAGATCTGCCCCGACAAATATACTTCCATCCGCTGCTACAGAGACAACGCTGATATATTCTCCCAGATTCTCCTTAAGCCCCAACAGTTCTTCCAGACTTTTCCATTCGTCCAGGTTTCTCCATTATCCGCAGAATCTGCTGCATAATAACAGTTATCTGCTGTACTGTAATAAACCATGCGCAATGCACCTGAGTCGAGTACTTTGACATCTCTCAGAAACTGGCTGTTTTCAGGTACTGTAAGATCATTTTCCAGAAAACGTCCATTGCTTTTGTTCTCTCATCTTTTGTTTTTTTACCATCTGAATTGTCAGTATTTACATTCACAAGATCTGCTGTATCTGCATTTCCTGCCTGATTGCTGCTTCCTGTTTTTCCTTTGCTTCCGGAATTTTTTCCATCTGCACCGCCACATCCGGCAAACAGGCTGCCGGTAAGTGCGATCACTCCGGCAACGGCGATTCCCTGTTTCCAGCTTTTTATTTTTCTCATATCAGGATATACCTCCATGTTTTTATTTTCTTTCTGTCCCTCTCAGGATAAATGGATTGTAACAGGCAAATCTCTAAACTTTCTCTAATTTTCCAGCCGATATCCAATTCCCCGGACGGTTTTCAGGTTCAGTGTACTTCTGACACTTTTTAATCTTCGCCTCAGAAAATGAATATAATTATCCAGATTTCCATCCTCCACCTCGCTGTCTGCTCCCCAGACACGGTTGAGGATCACCTCCCTCGGAAGTGTCTGACCAGCGTTTCGAAGCATCAGCTCCAGAAGTGCTCCTTCCCGTTTGGAAAGGGTACATTCCTTTCCGTTTCCTTCCAGTCTGCCGCTTTCGGGATCAAAAATAAGATCTCCGAGCGATAATACTGCCGTGTTCTCCCATCTTCCGGGTCTTCGAACCATGCACTGTATTCTTGCCAGAAGTTCTTCGAAGGCAAACGGCTTCACCATATAGTCATCTGCGCCGCCTTTCAGTCCGGTCAGTTTATCCTGTAATTCTCCCAGTGCAGTCAGCATGATCACCGGTGTGGAAACATGATTCTTTCTGGCTTCCTGCAAAACAGTGATACCATCCATGGACGGGAGCATCCGGTCCAGGATCACCAGATCATGGCTTCGTTCTTTCATATAATAAAGCCCTTCTTCTCCGTCATCGCAGATATCTGTCTCATAGCCTTCTTTTTCGAGCTGAAATCTCATGCTCTCTGCCAGTTCCCTGTCATCCTCTATCAGTAAAATTTTCATCTGTTTTCATCCTCCTGATCTTTCATTATACATGAGTTTTCTCTAAATTGTCTCTATACTCGGTTACAGGAATTTTTTTAGAGATTATTTACAGGTTTTCATGATACAATTACCATACAATCTCATAAAGGAGTAAATATTTCATGTTTCGCAGACTTCATATTCAAATGACTTTTTTCTCTGCTCTGATCATCGGCATCGTCATTTTTATTATGACAACTGCCTGTAATTTCATCGCAGAAAACAGCACACGCCAGAATGCGTGGAATACCTTTCAGAACAACGCCATCTCCTGTATCTCTCATCTGGAAACGCAGAGTATCATCAGCAGTGACTGGATTTTGCAGGCAGAAAAAAATTATGATATTTCCATGGATATCAGAGACAACGGAAATTCTCTTTATCTGAAAAAACTACAGACGGATTCTCTGGATGAAACGATTTTCCGGAAGGCAGAAGAAATCTCTGCTGCTTCCTATGCACTTGATCTTTCCAATCCCGGTGCGGTCAGTAAACTGACAAAACGGATCTTTTTTCAGATGAAAGATTTCTATGTTTCCACTGCTCTGATCCCCAAGAGCCACGGAACCGTCAGTATGATCATCCTGTATTCCCTGGATTCTGTAAAACACAGTATTCTGTTACAGAGACTTGCATTCTCCGGCGCAGCTTTTCTGGCAATTCTGGCTCTGAGTATCTGTTCCTGGTTTTTTACCGGAAGAATGATCACTCCCCTGGAAAAAAGCAGGCAGGAACAGACCGAATTTATCGCTGCTGCCTCCCATGAGCTTCGCTCCCCTCTGGCAGTAATCCTGTCCGGAATCTCTGCCATGAAAAAGGCAGATCCGAAAGAGCAGGGACATTTTCTTTCAGTCATAGAAAAAGAAGGGACACGAATGTCCCTCCTGATAAATGATATGCTCTCTCTGTCAAATGCAGATAACCATTCCTGGAAAATGCATCCGGTTTCCTGTGAACTGGATACTTTACTTCTGGATACCTACGAAAAGTATGAACCCCTGATGCAGGACTACCATATGAAATTTTTCATTGAACTTCCGGAAGAGGAAATCCCTCCCTGTCCCTGTGACCCGGAAAGGATCAGTCAGGTGCTTGGAATCCTTCTTGACAATGCCATCAGTTATGTCCCCGAAAACGGGAAAATTATTCTTTCCCTTTCACAGACCAAAACGCACTTTCTTATCCGCGTCAAAGACAACGGACCCGGTATTCCGGATTCTGCCAAGACTTCTGTTTTCCGGCGTTTTTACCGGGCAGATTCTGCCAGAAATAACAGGCAGCATTTTGGTCTGGGACTGTGTATTGCGTATGAGATCATTTCACTTCATAAAGGAACAATCTCTGTACTGGATACCCCGGGCGGTGGTTCTACTTTTCAGATTTCTCTGCCGTTGGCATAACACAGTAATTTTCTGTAACATAAAAACCGGAACGAACATACGGCCTCCCCGCATATTCGTTCCGGTTCTTTACTGTATAATCCGGGAGTAAGATGGGTAGTATTGGGAAAAATCGGTCCATTACCAAGTCCTATAAGAAGCAGACCCAGAGTCGCTGCCATTACGCTGTTTTGTATCAGCAACAAAATAACAGCCATAAATATAACCGCTTGTCCAGAAAAAATAATTTGCCAATCGGAATATTTTATGGTTAGTACCCCTGAAAGAAGCCGACTTAAGGCCATTCCGATAAAATAAAAGGTGATCAGGGTGGAAGCAGTATCTGCAGGCATTCCCACACTTTCGGATAAAAAAGTGCCACCCCAGATCAAGCAGGTAGATTCCAAGGCGCTGATTCCTATGAACACACCACAGGATGCCCAGATTTTTTTTCTCTTCAGCATCTGTGACAAAGATAATACCTGAATATGTTCCTCTTATGGTTGCGTCTGCTTTACCTTTTTCCATATAGGAAGACTCATTACGGCTAAAACTGCAATGGCAGATTGAACAAAAAAGGCCGTTTTATAACCACCTCTCCAATTCATATTGTCTGATAATGCAAGGGACATTAAATAGGGACTGACAGTAACACCTACGCAATAAAAACAATGCAGAAAATTAGTCTGCATAGAATTGTAGTGTAAAACCACATAATTGTTTAATGCAGTATCAATAGAACCGGCACCAATTCCTAATGGAACGGCACAGATACAAAGCCATAAAAAATTTTGTGAAAAAGAAAATCCAAGCAGCGCAATCGCCGTGAGGCTTGTTGATAGTACCGTTACACGTGGAGTTCCTACCTTCGCAATAACGTGTGCGCTAAATAAACTCGAAAGAACTGTTCCACATGAAATAATTACCGAGACTAAGCTAGCGTAGGAAACAGGAACAGATAAATCACCATAAATAGCAGCCATGCGGCACCAAGAAGAGAGTCAGGAATCCCCAGACCAATGTAGAAGATATAAATAAGTTTATACGAAAGCAAGCCTTTTGATTTTATCCTACAATCTTCCAGTTATCGTCCTTACGAAACACAAGCTCATACTGTGAGATTTCTGATTTCTGCAATAAATCCTCAACACCGCCACAATAGAGAATCAACTCTTTATAAGCCTGCTGAACTTCTGGCGATAAATTCATATAAGCAAAGTACAGCTTGTTTAATCGTCTGACAGAAGTTGTCCTTACAATGTCGCCAGCAAAAGGAAGTTTCTCTTCCATCGTAATTCAGTCCTTTCTTTTTAATTTTGAGTATGAAAAAGCAGTCGATCATAAATGAAAGACTGCTTTAAATCATATCCTTTACTACCACATTTACAGGCACTTTCCCGGCATATTCTTGTTCCAGTTCCTCTGCCAAATATGCATCGCTCATGCAGTGCATATCAGAAACACCGTCACGAATCAGCTGATAAACCTGAGAATGATAAAAGAAATCCAATGCCGCATCCAGCGAGAGCCCCTGCTGTTTAGCAAAGCATTCAATAACACGGCTATATTTTTTCTGAAGCAAAATCGGATTCGCTGTCATAATGTTTCACTCCCTTCAAAATGCAATAAAGACAATGCTTTTTCTGTGCGGAAACTTATTTGCAGATTCGGCTTTTCATAACGCAGGCGGTTGATAGCTTCCGTCTTATCAATCAGCCCGTCAAAGAACAGCTCCACAGTATTGAACACCTTATCATTGGCAACACCACCCACAACTAGGTCGTAATCGGTCGAATCTTTCCCGCTGCGGCAGTTCAAAATAAAATCCAGCCATTCTTCGGAATAAGAATCGAATTTCAGCATTTTCAGTTCAGATTCCCGGCTTTCATCGTATTCATACCGGGAAATAATACCGTCTTTCCCACGACGTTTGAACTTGCCGCACCACTTTGCAGCCTGTTCATATAGCGGCGTGGCATAAAAGCCACGCCCGAAATCCACATTGGGGCGGGAATGAGCTAAATCTGGCTTAGCAATCTCCAAAAAAGAACCATGATAGAGAATCATACTTCTACACCCCTTTCTTTCATCACGTCAAGGAGGTCATCAACAATATATTCCCTGCTCTGGGTATGCAACATTTCATATTCCGGCACAATATAGCCGTTCAAAATATTACTCTGTTCGGTAAATGCCTGATAAACACGCTCTGCATTCACACCCAGCTTTGCCGCTACATTTTCAATGCAAAAAACAGCAAACTCCAGCTCACTGGAATTTTTGATTTTTTCATCTGTCATAATCTGCAAGCCCTCCTTCGGAATCACTGTTCTCCATTTGAACGCTTTTATCTTTATTATATGCAAATGTCCGCACAATAACAATACTAAATTTACGCTCCAATAATCTTATTGAATAACTGTAACAATACGTCTTTTACGCCGGACGTATTGAATACAAGACCAACGGCTACTAAGGCAACTACCAAGAATCCGATAAGTTTGGAAAACTCACGCTTGAATCCCAAGTAGATACCGATATAACTGCAATAATGCCAGAAGTAAAATATCCGATACCTTTTCCAGCCACAATAAAATGCAGAGCAGCCAATATTATACTAATGACTATCAATGCAATTCCATATAATACTTTTTTCCACTGTATATTTAATTTCATCCGGGCACTCCTTTCCTATCTATCTCGCTGATAAATTTTTCTATAAGTCTGTTTACTTCATCCGGCTGGTCAGTATTGGAATTATGACCGGCATTCTTTATCCATTTAAGCGATAAACCTTCCCTCTGATGCCATTTCTTATTATAACTTTTTGCAGATCCCGCTTTATCCTTTTCTCCACAGATAAGTAATGCCGGACAATTGATATGATATGGCAAATCTGCTTTAATTGCCTCAGCAAGCATTCTGTACCCGAAGCCAGCGAGCCTTGCATATTCTTTATGCTCTGAGTCATAGGCCATCATCATCTTTCGCATAAGATTCTGACCATAGTCCGTCTCAGAGCACCCTCTTGAACCAGCCCTAAGAAGAGCTTTCCATGGATATATTCTATATAATGGCTCTACTTTTTCAAGAAGCCATATTTCCATTGCAGTCATATAAGACTTTTGAAGCGGTGCAGAATCAATGGAGATAAACCCCGTTATCTTATCCGGATATAATTCCATATACATTTGGGCCAGATATCCACCCATAGACTGACCGATAATGATTGGATTATAAATTTCTTCTTTTGCTAAAATTTCATAAAGCCATTCTGCCATATCAGACAGGCCGTAATTATTCGTAAATGGTCTGGATAATGCATGTGATGGTGCATCCCATACAAACACATTCTGTTTATTCTCAAAATATTCTGTCTGCTTCTCAAAAAGCCTATGGTCTGCCGTAAGTCCCGGTAAGAACACTAACGTAATTCTCTGTTTATCTATTATATTTACAAAATAATGGATGCAACCACAGGGCGTCTTGTAACTGTTTTCTGTCATTTTTCGACCCCTTTCCATAAACCATTTCCCAATGATTTATCATTTCCAGATATCATTAATATCTTCTACTTCATATATCACTCATCTTCCTCAAGTTTCTGTACTCTTCTTTTATATATTTTAGAAGATATCATTAATGCTAATAAACATAAGATTTCCACCTGCACAAACATAATAATTCCGGTTGCAATTGAACCAATAAGTTTATGGTAATTCCGATAGGAAACACTAAACCATATAATTCCTGTCAACACTGCCGCAATACTACTGACTATGACATTCGTCTTGAAATTCGGTTTCAATCTCCTGTCCCAGATTCCATTTCGGATACATGCAACCAAAAGATAAAAGGCAAGACTCATAAATACAGCCCATTCTCCGGCAAGATTCTTGATACTGTCATTCCCCACTATCATTTGTATTGCCATTACAATCAGCAATCCCCAAAAAGCAATCCAACATCCATTATGTTCGATTTTAAGAAGTTTTAGTTCCTGGCGTTCATCTAAATTACTTTTCATTTTCCTAATTTTCATCCTCTTCATCCTCCAGAATAAATCATCTAACTTTTATCTAATACGCGACAAATTTTACGACACAGTTTTATTGTGGGATTATATTCTCCCTTTTCGATAGCATTTATAGTTTGCCTTGAAACACCAACAGCTTCTGCTAAGACCTTTTGCGTCATATCTTTTTCAGCCCTTGCCACTTTTATCGCAATATTTTTTGCCACTTTATGTTCACCTCCATTTATAAAGTAACATTTCTTTTCCATAATGTCAATTATATTTTACTTTTTTGTCTTGTATATTAAGATAAGAATGCCCTTAATGATTAACCCATAATTGAATTTTTACTTCACGATAAGAAAATTCCCTGTCATTTTTATGTCCATAAGTACTCTTTCAGGTGTATCCAAATTGCTGAAAATGCGTTATGTAATAGTAAAATACCACAAAAATCGAGTACAAATTTTGTAATGGGTTATGCGCTTAACCTTTGTAAATTTCACATTTATAATATACCATATAATCATAATATCGTAGAAGAAGGAATGAAAATGACACAGAACAGGGTTAGAATCGTAGATGTTGCAGATGCGTTAGGTCTTAGTACTGCTACTGTCTCAAAAGTGATTCACGGCAAAACAGAAAAGATTTCAGATGAAACGGTAAAACGCGTCCAGCAGGAACTTGAAAGGTCGGATATATCCCGAATATGGCTGGCATTTTGCTTGCGAGAAATAATTCAAGAATCATCGGAGTGGTGGTAAATGACCATGAAAAGTATGAGGGCAGGGTTTTAGAGGATGGATTTGTGATGTCATCGCTGAATGCTCTTTCCCACGAGGTTAATGAAAAAGGTTATTTTCTGATGATAAAAACGACATCTGATATCAAAGAGATTCCGGTATTTGCATCCATGTGGAATATGGATGGACTGATTCTGATTGGATTTTGTGAAGCTGATTATGAAAGCCTCAGAAATCAGATGAGGATTTCGTTTGTAGTGTATGATGGCTATTTTGAAGAATGCTCAAAAGTAGTAAATCTGGTCATCGATCATTATAACGGCGGCTATCAGGCCGGGAAATATTTAAAGGAACTGGGACATAAAAAAGCATTATGCATAGCAGATAATTTCATCTGCATGGATAAAGAACGCATCGAAGGGTTTCGCAAAGCCTTTGAACCAGGAGAAACCTATAGATGGGAGATACCAAAGACAGAAAGGGAAAGAATGTGCTTTTACGAGGATAAATATATGCAACTGTTAAAAAGCAATGTTACCGCTGTTTTTGCAGTGTCCGATTTTTATGCACTTGAGTTTATGAAGTTTTTACAAGGAAAAAACATTCGGATTCCAGAGGATATCCAGATTATCGGCTTTGATGATAACATGGCAAGCAGGGAAAGCAATCCTTCCCTCACAACGATTCATCAGGAAGCAAACTTAAGGGCGAAAGCGGCAATTGAATGTTTGGAGGCAATGCGCGATGGAGCAGAATATAAGACAGAAATCGTGTTACCGGTTGATTTAATACAAAGGGAAAGTACGAGGAAATTATAATGTCAAAATTTATGAAATCGTTGTGTAAAATAGCAATTCCTGTCACATTGCAAAGCATGCTGCAAGCATCATTTTCAATTGTTGACCAGATCATGATCGGACAGTTAGGCGAGACAAATATATCGGCAGTTGGATTATGCGGTAATTTTTCATTGATTTTTTCAGTGGTGATTGGTGCGGTAAGCACGGTTGCCGGGATATTAATTGCACAGTTTATTGGTGCAGAAGAAACAAAAGAAGCATGGTGCAGTTTTGATGTGAGCCTCATCTGCGGAATTATGATATCAGCATTATTCCTGCTTGCAGCAGGAGTTTTTCCATCGCAGATTCTTGGATTATATACGGAAGATATGAGTATTATAAATACTGGTGCGGTTTATTTTAGAATTATAGCGTTTTCTTATATTCCAATGGCTATCAGCAATATTTTATCCTCATGGCTGCGCTGTAAGGAATATGCCACGATACCATTTCTGGCAAGCTTTGGAGCAGTTATTGTAAACACAGGACTGAACTATCTGCTGATATTTGGGAAATTGGGATTTTCATGTATGGGAATAAAGGGAGCTGCCATTGCCACACTTATTTCGCAGTTGTTTAACCTGATATTTATTGTTATCGGATTTGTCTTATGTATCAGAAAAGATGGAGATAAACCGGTATTGTCTCTACATTTTAAAAAAATCACGATCAGGGATTATCTGATCATGATTATGCCGATTCTGGTCAGTGAATTTTTATGGAGTCTCGGGCAAAATGTGGAGTCTGCTGTTTATGGACATCTTGGCACATCAAGCCTTGCAGCCTATACACTTACCGGTCCGATACAAGGGCTTATGGTAGGGGCACTTAGTGGATTGTCTGCGGCTGCCGGTGTGATGGTCGGCAAAAGACTTGGCAGGAAAGAATATGATGAGGCTTACACAGAATCAAAGAAGATTATGTATGCAGGCTTATTTGGTGCGGTAACGGTATCGGCTTTGCTCATTCTTTTGGCCGGAGCATATACCGGATTATATCGTGTTGATGACAGCGTAAAAGAGCTTGGAAGAACACTGCTTATCGTATTTGCCTTGTATGCTCCGGTCAAAGTGGAAAATATGATACTTGGCGGAGGCATTATAAGAAGTGGCGGTAACACCAAAATCATTATGATTATTGATATTGTTGGCACATGGTGTATTGGAATTCCCCTGTGTCTACTAGCAGCATATGTATTCAAGTGGGGAATTGTTGGTGTTTATACCTTGCTTACCACGGAGGAATTATTCAGGCTTGCTGTATCGTTAATTATCTTTAGAAGGCGTAAATGGATAATTAGTTTATGCTAATTTCAGAGATTTCAAAGTCAAGCGGATATTCGCAATCCGCTTGACGTCCCCAAATGGCTCTATCCCTTATAGATACTGCTTAAGATTCTCTAAAACACACCTATACGCATTTGCATACATATGTACACCTTCTATCGTATACTCCTCTTGTGACATGCTCCCACCACTTAAATCTTACGATTTTGAAGTGGGGGCTTCCTGCTCGATTGCCTTTTAAGGCAAAGCTAAAACAGGCTATCCCCACGTGTCCCGCGGTTTTGTTTTTTTATGTTCATCCGGTTACGGATTTTTTCTTGCGCCGTCAGGCACATTCTTTATAAATCCTTTTTCCTTCTTCTCGGATATTGACTGCTGCATTCACATCCCGATCCATCCTGTTTCCACATTCACAGACATACATTCTGTCTGACAATGTCAGTTCCTTTTTCTTATGTCCACATACACTGCAAATCTTGCTCGATGCAAAATAACGGTCTACCTTTATAAGATGTTTTCCGCGCTCTTCCAGTTTGTATCCCAGCATGGACAGAAACTGCCCATACCCGTTATCCTGCACGCCTTTCCCAAGATGCAGCTCTCCGGACATTCCCTGCAGATTCAGATCTTCCACGCATACTGCATCATATCTTTCAGCAAGCTCCCTGCTGAGCTTATGCTGGGAATCTTTTCTCTGGTTCTTTATCTTTTCATGAAATAAAGCTACCTTTTTCTTCTGTTTCTGATAGTTCCGGCTTCCTTTTTCACAGTGGGAAAGCTTTCTCTGTTCCCTTGCAAGTTTTTTCTCTGCTTTTCTGTAAAACATAGGGTACCCGGCTTTTTCTCCTGTAGAAAATACACACATTCCCTGCATGGCAAAATCGATCCCGAGAAATCTCTCTGCCCGTCTTTTTTCCACTGTTTGGCTCTCACAGCAGAACAAAAGACTTGCATAATATTTCCCGGATGACTCACGGCTTATCGTTACCGATTTCAGTTTCCAGTCTGACGGATCTGGCGGTGAAGTTTTATTTTTACGGCAGACATCTTTGGAAGCTTCAAATGGGTATCCTGCAAAAGGATATTCCCATTTACTGCATTGGTCGTATAAGAAATTCCTGAATGTTTTCTTGATTTATAGCGGGGAAATCCGCAGGATGGTTCCCGGAAAAACTTCCGGAACGCACTTTCCAGATGCAGCTGCGCATTCGCCAGGCAAGGGAGTCCACCTCCTTCAGCCAGGGATATTCCTTCTTATATCCGGCCGGTGTGTTCCTGAGCATCTTTTTTTCTTTCTGGTAATAGCTGATCTTGTCCGCAAGCATCTGGTTATAGATAAAGCGGCTGCAGCCGATTGTTTTCTCTATCTGAATTCTCTGCTCTTTATCTGGATAGATCCTTATTTTTATGGCGCAGTTCATTTTTCTCACCCTGGCTTTCTATATACTGCCGTATCGTTTCAATCGGCGCCCCGCCTGCACTGAGCAGACAGGAGCTTCAGCAGTCTGTGGTTGGCACTTTTACAGGCATTGATGAATTTACGGCGTTCCGTCTTTGGCTGTGCGCAGAACATCACATGAACATGGTCTGTATCGTGATTCCATTCTTCCAGTACGATCCCGTATCCGGGTGCGATATACTCAAAGATCTCTTTTGCTCTTTTGCTCTTTCGGATATTTCGTCATTCAGTACTTTTCTTCTGTATTTTATAACCAAGGTGATAATATAGCAGAAATACTGAATTGGAATTATGGTCTGATTCTATTGTATTTATCACTCTTTTTCTTATATCGACTGATATGTATTTACGAACTAATTGTTCTTTTTCAGTATACTATATCAGGGGATAGAGAACAAGTGTTTCTTTGGTACTATAAGGACTTTTTTGAGCAGATATGCTCAGATGTGCAAACTTAAATGAAAAACTAAATTCCGGTTTTGGACCAAATGCAAGAGTAAATTCCATATAGGTCGAAGTTACTTTTGCACACATATTTGCCATATTGTCTTTGATAATCATTACTCCGTATAATGTACTTGCAGCTGATTGCCTGCCTGTGCAGATTGGAGATAATTATGAAAAATAAAGGCAATCAGAAACATTTAACATTTGAACAGCGTGTTGATATCGAGAAAGGTCTTACTGA
>ENA-OQDE01000496-OQDE01000496.1-human-gut-metagenome-genome-assembly--contig:-NODE-496-length-23311-cov-2.842046_pt1 | contig 23311 bp, 27 predicted proteins | sample MGYA00242768_ERZ504595 | MGnify/ENA primary metagenome ERZ504595 (study PRJEB26092, sample SAMD00036307) | human gut metagenome | host: Homo sapiens | study: EMG produced TPA metagenomics assembly of... | reverse complement strand
GAACAATATTTTCTGACTGTACTCAATTTTATTTCCGCACTTCTGATTCCTATAATCTATCTTTTTGTATATCGGAGAAAGCTTTATGAATAAAAAATTATTTTTACTGCCGATTATGGCAATTGTTCTGATTTTAGGCGGTTGTTCAAATTCAAACCGAATTGATACTTCTTCGCTTGTTCAGACGATTACTGCAGAAAACAAATCTGGCAAAGCGTGTATAATTTCTATCTGCTTGAGAACAGCGAGGATGTGCAAGGTGTTTCGGTTGAGGCTGACAGCTTGAAAAAGCCGTAATATCGGCAAAGAAAGCCTATATCCCTGCGCTGACGCTTTCAAAGCTTGAATTGTATCTTATCGACTCAAATCTCGGAGAAAAAACTCTCAAAACCGATATTGACTATATTTCAAAAGAAACCGCAATTTCACCTTTGACCTATACTGTCCTTTCGGATACAAAAACTTTGCAACTTTTTTCAAAAGATAAAAACGCACTGAAAAAAGTTAAAGAACACATTGTTCTGTTGAAGAATAATAATAACAACCTTTCCGTAACATCTTTATCCATATTCAATAATTTTAAGGGTAAAAACAACGGCTATTTGAGTATTTGTTATATTAGTTCCGATAAAGAATTAAAAGCAGACATTGTTAAAACAGTAACAGAAAAATGAGAAAATTTTATTAAAAATTGAAAAATAATTCACAAAAAGACTTTATCAAAACTGCGTTATGGTGTATAATAGCAATAAGTATATAGCCTGAGAGCATACATCTGCCCGTTAGGCGGCAGAGCGGTTGCTCTGATTTGTGAAAGGTAATAAATATTTAGGATAGGACGATGATTTATGTCTGTTGAATTTTCTGTTCCGCTGTCGCAAATTGCAGAAGCATTGAACCTCACCGAAGTTTATGTCGCTGAAAATTACAAGGAAACTAACATATCGACTGTTGAAATCAACAGACCGGGACTTGAGCTTACGGGTTATCTTGAATTCTTTGACAACAAGCGAATTCAGGTTCTCGGTAATACAGAGTTCTCATATCTCGGCAGATACGGTCCGGAGGCTCAGAAAATGGTTATTGACTCCATTTTCAGCTTTGGTCCTCCGGCTGTAATAATCTGCCGTGATATTGAACCGTCAAACGCAATTCTTGAAAGTGCAAAGCTGCACAAGGTGTCTATTTTCAGCACCCCGCAGAGTACATCGGATCTTACTGCGTCACTTGTACAATATCTTAACAAAGAGCTTGCTCCGAGAATCACCCGTCACGGCGTTCTTGTTGAAGTGTACGGCGAAGGCTGTCTGCTTACGGGCGACAGCGGCGTCGGTAAGAGTGAAACCGCAATTGAGCTTATCAAGCGTGGTCACCGCCTTGTTGCCGATGATGCCGTAGAAATCAGAAGAACTGCCCAGACTACACTCTATGGTCAGTCGCCCGAAAATATCCGTCACTTCATTGAGCTTCGAGGTATCGGAATTATCAATGCCAGAAAACTTTTCGGTATGGGCGCTATCAAGCTGCAGGAAAAGATTGATATGGTAATCAACCTTGAACAATGGGACAGCGCAAAGGTTTATGACAGAATGGGACTTGACAACGAATACATGAAGATTCTCGGTGTCGAAGTGCCGACTCTTACAATTCCCGTAAAGCCCGGCCGTAACCTTGCCGTAATCATAGAGGTTGCCGCCATGAATAACAGACAGAAGAAAATGGGCTACAATGCCGCAAGAGAACTTCTCAAAAATCTCGGAATGGCTGTTGAGGATCTTCCGCCGTCACCAAAGGTTATTGTTGATACATGGGAATAATTCCGCTTTGTAACGGAATACAGGGAACAGAAATTTCATATTCTAAACTAACAACGGAGGGTAATTGAATGGACACTACCGATATTATATATAATTGTGCTCAAAAGCTTGATTGTGACGCAAGACGATTTGAACCGATGAGCAGACACACTTCATTTAAAATCGGCGGAAAAGCAGATGTTTACATAAAGGTGACAAATCTTTCTCAGCTGATGAAAATTTTAAAGGAATGCGATGTCTGCAAGGAGAAGTATATTCTTCTCGGCAATGGCAGTAATGTTCTGGTTCCGGATGAGGGAATCCACGGCACGGTTCTCCGTCTTGACGGTGATTTCAGGAATATTTCATTAATTGACGATACAACAATCTATTGCGGCGCAGGTGCGGCTTTGGGAAGTCTTTGTAAGTTTGCCCAAAATGCGGACTTTCGGGACTTGAATTTGCATGGGGAATTCCGGGAACAGTCGGCGGTGCTTTGTTTATGAACGCAGGTGCATACGGCGGTGAAATGAAAGATATTGTATACAGCGTTTCTCACATCACACAGAACGGTGATATCGGCAGAACAGAGGCGGAGAATCTTGAGTTTGGCTACAGAACAAGCGTTTACCGCAAAAACGGTTGCATAATCACAGGTGCGGTATTCAAACTTAAAAAAGATGATCCCGAAGAAATTCAGAACAGAATGAACGATTATATGAACCGCCGTTCAACAAAACAGCCGCTTGAATATCCGAGCGCAGGCAGTGTGTTCAAAAGACCCGAGGGTGCATTTGCAGGTGCGCTCATTGAGCAATGCGGACTCAAGGGCAAAACAGTCGGCGGTGCTCAGGTCAGCGAAAAGCACGCAGGATTTATCATCAACAAATCAAAGGCTACGGCTGACGATGTAAAACAGCTTGTGTCGGAAATTCAGAAAACTGTTGAAAATGAAACAGGCTACAAGCTTGAATGTGAACTTATTTTTCTATAAAGCAAAAAAGGTGTAATTTTATGGAATTTGTAATCATTACGGGAATGTCGGGTGCAGGCAAAACAGGCGCTCTTCATGTGCTTGAAGACATCGGTTATTATTGTGTTGACAATCTTCCGTCAAGTCTGTTGTCAACACTCTATCGGCTTTGCCTCAAATCTGAAGATGATTCAATGAAGAGGGTTGCGGTTGTTGTCGATGTAAGAGGAAACGAAAAATTTGAGGAAATGTGTTCCCAGATTGAACACTTCAAAATGCATTACGAAAATGTAAAGGTATTGTTCTTTGACGCAATGACGGACAGGCTCGTTGTTCGTTATAAGGAAACAAGAAGAAGACATCCTCTTTCGGATAAACTCAAGGACGGTTCGGTACTGTCTGCCGTTGAGCTTGAAAGGGAGCTTCTTTTGCCTATTAAAAGAACAGCCGATTATAACATTGACACTACATATATGTCAAACAAACAGCTCCGAGAGCGAATTATGTCAATGTTCATGGAGGACACTTCACAAAGCATTACGCTGACATTTATGTCATTCGGTTTCAAATACGGAATTCCGCTTGAGCAGATCTCATTATGGATGTGCGTTGTCTGCCTAATCCTTTTTACATTCCCGAACTCAAACATCTTACAGGACTTGACAAAGATGTGCGTGACTATGTTCTTGAAAGTGAAGAAACAACCGAATTTTTAAAGCGACTTTTGAGTATGCTCGATTTTTCCGTACCGCTCTATCTCAAAGAGGGCAAAAGCGAGCTTGTTGTCGGCATAGGTTGTACGGGCGGCAAGCACAGAAGTGTTACAATCGCAATGCAGCTGAACGACCACTTTCGTGAAAAAGGCTATAGGTGTGTTATTCAGCACAGAGATATTGACAGGTAAGGTGCAGAAATGTCATTTTCCTCGGATGTAAAAAAAGAAATTTGTTCGGTTGAACAGTTTGACCGTGAGGCTCTCAAAGCGGAGCTTTACGGAATGCTTTTATTCAGCAGAAATTTTTCTCCGAACAAAATAACCTTCACAACAGAAAGTAATTATGCGGGAAATCGTCTTATATTTCTTTTGCAGAATTTATATATGCCGATAATTGAAAAACAATCGGCTTTGCGAACAAAATCAAGCGACAGCCATCTTTACAAAATAATTGTGGTTGACGGAAACGATTGCAAGCGTATTTTTGAAGATTTCGGTCATACGGACGGTCAGATTACTTTGCGTGTCAACAGGGCAAATCTTTCAAGCGAAGAACTTTCGCAATCGTTTTTGCGCGGAGTTTTTCTTAGCTGCGGTTCGGTATCCGATCCCATGAAAAGCTATCATCTTGAATTCTGTGTTCCGCACAAAAATCTTTCTCAGGATTTGTGCAAGATTCTTTCCGAAATAACCGAATGTACCCTTATTCCAAAAACGGTTGTCCGCAGCGGCAGTTACATTGTCTATTTTAAGGAGAGCGAGCAGATTTGTGACTTGCTTACCTACATAGGCTCACCGATAAGATCAATGGAAATTATGGGTACAAAGGCAATAAAGCAGGTTCGCAACAATGTGAACCGCAGAATTAACGGCGAGGTTGCGAATATCGGAAAAATCGCAACGGCGTCTGCAAAACAGCTCAGTGCAATCGAACATATAAAAAAGACAGTCGGAATCGATTCTTTGCCCGAGGATTTGCGTGAAATCGCATATTTAAGGCTTGAAAATCCCGATATGTCACTTCGTGATTTGGGACAGAATCTTTCAACCCCAATCAGCCGAAGCGGTGCAAATCACCGTATGCAAAGACTGCTTGAATATGCAGGTACAGAGGTAAAAACCAATGGAAAATAAAAATTTGACTTTTGAGCAGGCGAACGAACTGCTTGAAAAAACGGTTTCAAAAATGGAGAGCGGTGAACTTACTCTCGAACAGACAATGGAGGAGTACGCAAAAGCGTGTGAACTCCTTGCTTATTGTATGAAACAGCTTGAACAATGCAAGGGTAAAATTATTGATATAAACGAGAGAATTTCAAGGCTTTCAAAGGGTGATGACAATGACTAAAGATTATGCAAAAAATATTGAAAACGCTTTAAAGATCTGTCTGCCGAGTACGGATTGCCGTGAAAAAAAGCTGATTGACGCAATGGCTTACAGCCTTGAGGCAGGCGGAAAGCGTGTCCGCCCGTATCTTGTGTTCTCGTTTAACAGCCTTTGCGGCGGAAGTGAGGAGTCTGCAACGGCATTTGCCTGTGCAGTTGAAATGATTCACACATATTCTCTCATTCACGATGATTTGCCGTGTATGGACAACGATGACCTCAGAAGAGGCAACCGTCAAACCACAAGGTATTCGGCGAAGATATCGCATTGCTTGCAGGTGACGCCCTTCTTACGCTTGCCTTTGAAACCCTTACAAACGAAAAGACAGTAAAAATCTGCGGAACTTCTGCGTGTTGCAGAGGTGTTTCTGTACTTTCAAAATACGCAGGTGCGACAGGAATGATAGGCGGTCAGGTGATTGACCTTATGAGCGAAAACACAAACGCTCCGATTGAAGTCCTTCGTGAAATGGACTACAAAAAACAGCCTGTCTTATCAAAGCGGCTTGTGAACTGGGCTGTATAAGCGCAGGTGCAAACGATAAGCAAATTAAAGCCGCCTCTGAATTTGGCGAATGCATCGGCATTGCGTTCCAAATTCAGGACGATATTCTCGATGTAACCTCCTCCGATGAGGAACTCGGCAAGCCCGTTGGCAGTGACGCAGAAAACAGTAAATCAACATATGTTTCACTTCTCGGAATTGAAAAATGCCGTGAGCTTGTTGATGAACTTACCGAAAAAGCTGTTAACGCACTTCATGGCTTTGACGGTGATACAAAAGAGCTTGAAGAATTTGCTTACAAGCTTGCAAAGAGAAATAAATAATTCTTTGCAAATATTAATTATACGGATAGGAAATAAATTATGGGTGAGTATGAACTGCTTTCTAAAATTAAATCACCGCATGATGTCAAAAAGCTTAATGACGAACAGCTTGAAAAGCTGTGTACCGAAATAAGGGAAAAGCTCGTTGAAACCGTGTCTGTAAACGGAGGACATCTTTCACCGAACCTCGGTGTTGTTGAACTTACCGTTGCTCTTGAGCGTAGCTTAATCTGCCGAAAGACAGCATTGTGTGGGATGTCGGACATCAGGCATATACCCACAAGCTGTTGACGGGACGCTACGAGCAGTTTGACACAATCCGCAAAAAAGGCGGAATTTCAGGCTTTCCGAAGCGTGCCGAGAGCAAATACGACGATTTTAACACAGGTCACAGCAGTACATCAATATCAGCCGCATACGGAATTGCAAGAGCAAAACACCTTATGGGCGACCAAAGCTACACCGTTGCCGTGATTGGTGACGGTTCATTTACGGGTGGACTTGCTTTTGAGGGAATGAACAACTCAGGCAGATTCAACAAGAACTTTATTGTTGTTCTCAATGATAACAAAATGTCCATTTCACCGAATGTAGGCGCATTGTCACGCTACCTTACGACGGTAAGAATTCAGCCGTGGTATATGCGAGTTAAGAAAATTACGGAAAAAATTCTTTTACACATTCCGCTTATCGGAAAACCTCTGAAAAGATTTCTTCAGGGAGGAAAGTCTAAACTTAAAAATCTTGTGTACAAAAACACTCTTTTTGACTGCTTCGGTTTTACCTATCTCGGACCTATTGACGGACACAACATTGATGAGCTTGAAAATGCGTTTGAGTGTGCAAAAAAGGTGAATTCTCCCGTTCTTGTTCATGTTGTTACCAAAAAAGGCAAAGGCTATCAGCCTGCGAGGACAATCCGGCGGATTTCACGGAATAGGCAGGTTCGATATTGATTCGGGTGAACCGCTTTCAAGTCACAAGGGATTTTCGGCTGAGTTCGGAAAGACTATGTGCGAATTTGCCGAGGACGATAAAAAGATTTGCGCAATTACAGCCGCAATGTCGGGAGGAACGGGACTTACCGAATTTTCAAGGCTTTTTAAGGAAAGATTTTTTGATGTCGGTATTGCTGAAGAACACGCAGTAACTTTTGGATGCGGACTTGCCGCAAAGGGTATGCGACCTGTTTTTGCCGTGTATTCAACATTTCTCCAGAGAGCCTATGACCAGCTTTTGCATGATGCGGCTCTCGGAAAGCTTCACCTCGTAATCGGGGTTGACCGTGCGGGAATTGTGGGTGATGACGGTGAAACTCATCAGGGTGTGTTTGATGTTTCGATACTCAACACCATTCCGAACACAACAATTTTTTCTCCGGCATATTTTGACGGTATGAGAAATCTCTTTCAACCTCAATTTACATTTGCGACAGCCTCGCTGTTGTGCGTTATCCCCGTGGCGGAGAGCTTTACAAACCCGATGATTTCGGTGAAGAAAATCTTTCATACGATGTTTACGGAAATCCGAATTGTAAAAATCTTCTCATAACCTACGGCAGACTTTTCTCTTATGCCTGCAAAGCCAAGGAAACCCTTGCAAAACAGGGCATTGAGATTTGCATATTAAAACTTTGCAGAATTAAACCGATTGACGAAAATGCCGTTGATTTTGCGGCAGATTTCGATAATGTATGGTTTTTTGAAGAGGGCATCAAAAACGGCGGTATTGCGAGAAATTTCTCCGATTTACTCTGTTGCACACAGTTCTGCGGAGATTATCATATAAAGGCTATTAATGACAAATTTGTCAAGCAGATGTCTGTCAGTGAGGCTCTTCATGAGCTTAAACTCGATGATGACGGAATGGTGAACACCATTACCAAAAATTTAAAGGAAAAGAATTAGGATGAAAAAAAGACTTGATATTCTTGTATATGAAAAAGGTTTTACCGACAGCCGTGAAAAGGCTAAGGCGATTATAATGTCGGGGCAGGTTTATGTTGACAATCAGAAAGCCGACAAGTGCGGAACTTCTTATGATGAAAATGTTAAAATTGAAGTAAGGGGCAACACACAGAAATATGTCAGCCGTGGCGGTTTAAAGCTTGAAAAGGCCATAGACAATTTTGACTTTGATTTAAAAGATAAGATAACAATGGATATCGGTGCGTCAACGGGTGGCTTTACCGACTGTATGCTGCAAAACGGTGCAAAAAAGGTGTATTCAATTGATGTCGGTTACGGTCAGCTTGCTTGGAAGCTTCGCAACGATCCCCGTGTTGTCAATCTTGAACGCACCAATATGAGAAAGGTTACAAGGGAGCAGGTTCCCGATGAAATCGACTTTTTCTCGGTTGATGTTTCGTTCATTTCATTAAAGCTGATTCTGCCTGTTGCAAGACAGCTTATGAGCGAAAACGCACAGGCTGTCTGCCTAATCAAACCGCAGTTTGAGGCAGGCAGGGAAAAGGTGGGCAAAAAGGGCGTAGTTCGTGATCCTGCCGTTCATGTTGAGGTTGTCAGAAAAATATTTGATTTTTGCCTTGAAAACGGCTTTGATGTGCTTAATCTCGACTATTCGCCAATCAAAGGTCCCGAGGGCAATATAGAATATCTTATCCATCTTCGCAAAAGTGATGATCCAAAGTCATACACAGATGTAACACCCGAGCAGCTTGTTGAAAATTCACATGCCGCTCTTGACAAAAAATGAGCAGGTGCTTTTATGAAATTTGCATTAGTGGTCAATCTTTCAAAAGAACGGGCAATTAAATATGCAAAAAAGATTTCTCTTTTTCTTCTTGATAAAAATGCAGAAATTGCTATGATTGAGGAATGCAGTCAGTATTTTAAGGGAATCCACATTCATTATTCAAAAAATATTACGGAGCTTTTTGAATACTGCGATATGGCAATTACAGTAGGCGGTGACGGAACGATTATCCATGCCGCAAAATATGCCGCAAAAGCAGATAAACAGCTTATCGGTGTTAATGTCGGCAGACTCGGTTTTGCCGCAGATGTTGAACCGCACGAATATGAACAGCTTGAACGGCTTATTACGGGTGATTACACAACAGAGGAGAGAATTTTGCTTGATGTTGAGGTCATAAAAGAGGACGGTTCAAAGCACTATCTTGCAGTGAACGATGCCGTTGTCGCAAGAGGTCAGCTTTCAAAAACAATTGATTTGCACCTGACGCTTGACGGTGACGAAATTTCAAAATACAGAGCGGACGGTCTGCTTTTTTCAACTCCGACAGGCTCAACCGCTTATTCATTGTCGGCAGGCGGACCAATCCTCGCACCGAAAATGGAATGTATTCTTATGACTCCCGTTTGTCCCCATTCATTATTTTCCCGTTCCGTACTTTTCAGCGGAGAATCGGAGCTTTCGGTTCATGTGAAAATCCCCGAAGAATGCTGTTGTGTGCTGACAATTGACGGTGAAAAAAATGTTCCTGTTCTTGCAACCGACAGGGTTGTAATCCGCAAATCCGATTTAAAGCTTAAACTTGCGTTACTCCACAACCGCAATTTTTATAAACTGCTTAATGAAAAACTGAAAGAGAGGGATTTTTGATGAAAACAGGGCGACACGCACGAATTCTTGATATTATAGCCGAACATCCCATTGAAACACAGGATGAGTTGCTTACCCGACTTCGTGAGGAAGGTTTCAAGGCAACGCAGGCTACAATTTCAAGAGATATCAAGGATTTACGCCTTGTTAAAACTCTCGGAAGTGACGGAAAATATCGCTATGTTTCTGCATCTCGCAGTTCAACCGATATCCGTACCAATTTTTCAAATCTTTTCAGCACTTCGGTAAATTCAATAGATGTAGCACAGAATCTTGTTGTAATAAAAACCCTCAGCGGTATGGCACAGGCAGTTTGTGCCGCACTCGATTCTGCCGACTATCCGTCTGTTGTCGGAACAATTGCAGGTGACGATACATCTTCATTGCCTGCCGAACAGCCGATCTTGCGGTGTCGCTTACCGAAGAACTCAAAAAGCTTATTTGACAGGACTGATTGAAATGCTCAGAACTTTATATATAGAAAACATTGCCGTGATTGAAAAAACTTCAATAGATTTTGAAAACGGTCTTAATGTCCTCACAGGTGAAACAGGTGCAGGTAAAAGTATAATAATTGACGCAATCAATGCAATTATGGGACAGCGGACATCAAAGGAAATTATTCGCACCGAGCTGATTCAGCCTTTGTAAGTGCCCAATTTGACGATATTAACCAAAGCATTGTTGAAAAGCTTGATGAACTCGGCTTTTCCGATGACGAGGGAACACTCATTTTGCAGAGAACTCTCAACAGAAACGGCAAGAGCAGTTGTAAAATCAACGGAAAGCCTGCAACGGTTTCAATGCTCAAAGAACTTTCAAAGCACCTTATAAACATTCACGGTCAGCACGAAAGCTACGAACTTTTCTCTCCCGAAACTCATATTGATTATATTGACCGTTTCGGCGGTTGCGAAAAGCTTTTGGCTGATTATAAAAAATGTTATGATGAATATAAAATTCTCAAAAAGAAATTAAATTCAGCCGATTCGGACGAAAGTGAAAGATTGAAAGAAATTGATTTACTTTCATATCAGGTGAATGAACTCACAGAATCTGATGTTAAGCAGGGCGAAGAACAGGAGCTTGAGAGCGAAAGAACAGCGCTTATGAGCTTTGAGAAAATCTTTTCTCTACTCAATGATGCTAAAATGGCTCTTGACGGTGACGAAAACTATGGCGGCGGTCTTGAATCGGTCGATTCTGCATCAACTGCCCTTCAAAAAGCGTCATCATATAATTCTGAATATGAAGAAATTGCAAATACGCTTACAGATGCATATTACAATTTAAAGGATTGTTGCGACAGCATTTCCGACGCCATTGATTCGCTTGAATCCGATCCGCAAAGGCTTGAAGAAGTTGAAGAAAGGCTTGACCTTATCAATCGTCTTACAAGAAAATATAATTGTCCGTCAGACGAGCTTTCGGACCTTGCCGAAAAATATCAGGCAAGACTTGACGAACTTATGAACTATGACCGCAACCGTGACGAGCTTGCGGAAAAATGCAGAGAAAGCGAAGGAAAAATGCTTGCGGCTGCCGAAAAACTCGGTACTCTCCGCAGAAAAACCGCAAAAACCTTTGCAACAAAAGTAAAATCCGAAATGGCATTTTTGAATATGCCGAATGTTGAGCTTGTTCCGTACTTTGAAAAGTGCGAACCAAATTCAAAGGGTGCGGATAAAATGGAACTGCTCATCTCCGCAAACCCGGGTGAAACACCTCGCCCTGTTGCAAAAATCGCATCGGGCGGTGAGCTTTCAAGAATGATGCTTGCAATTAAAACAGTTCTTGCAAGCACGGATACGGTTGATACCTCATTTTTGACGAGGTTGACACAGGTATTTCGGGTTCAGCGGCAGAAAAGGTCGGCTTAAAACTGCGTGAAGTCAGCAAAAGCAGTCAGGTTCTCTGCGTGACACATCAGGCACAAATCGCTGCTCTTGCGGATTATCACTATCTTATCCGCAAACAGGTTGAAAAAGGAAGAACATTTACAAATGTAACCCTCCTTGACCATAACGGCAGAGCAGGCGAACTTGCACGAATAATCGGCGGTGTTGATATAACCGACGCCGCACTTAAACACGCAGAATCAATGCTTGAAAAGTATAATAACTAATATAAATCAACTATATAAACGAAAGGGAGCGGCATTTTGAAGCTGTGGTCGGTTGCAAAACTTGATAAAACTAAGGCGGGGGAGATTCAGTCCCGCTATGAGCTGCCTGCAATTGTTGCAATGCTGCTTCAGATACGGAATATTACAACGAAAGATGAAATTGAAGGCTTTCTTTACAACGATTCTTTCATTGCCGATCCGTTTGAAATAAAAGATATGGATAAGGCTGTTGAACGCATTAACAAGGCGCTTGATTGCGGTGAACCGATTTGTGTTTACGGTGATTATGATGCCGATGGTGTCACCTCAACAGCACTTTTATATTCTTACCTTGAAACAATTGACGCAAACGCAATGTACTATATTCCGTCCCGTGAAACCGAGGGCTACGGAATGAACAAAAACGCTGTTGACAAACTCAATGAGCGTGGAATAAAACTCATAATTACGGTTGATAACGGAATTGCGGCAGCACAGGAGGTTGCATACGCAAGCTCACTCGGAATTGATACCGTTGTCACAGACCACCATATGCCCTCAGGCGAGTTGCCAAAGGCTTGTGCCGTAGTTGACTTGCACAGAGAGGACTGTAAAGCAGATTCAAAATCTTTCGGGGTGGTGTTGCCTTCAAGCTGATTATGGCGCTTGAAGGCGAATATTGCGATACAACCACCTTGCTTGACAACTATTCCGACCTTTTGAGCATCGGCACAATCGGTGATGTTGTTGAGTTGAAGGATGAAAACCGAGTATTTGTCAAACACGGACTTGAAAGCATTACAAATACCGACCGTCCCGGACTGCAGGCGCTTATCAAAAATTCCGGTCTTACGGGTAAAACCGTATCTTCAACAAATGTGTCATTTACAATTGTTCCGAGAATAAATGCAGTAGGACGACTCGGTTTGTCCGAAAAATCGGTATCGCTTCTTCTTACGGAAGATTATGATGAGGCGGCTGAAATTTCATCGCAGCTCTGCGTTGACAACTCCGAAAGGCAAGAGATTGAGCGTGATATTCTTGAAAAAATTGACGGAATAATCCGCAGAAAACCGTCGCTTGTCAATGATAAATCATAGTAATTGACGGTGAAAACTGGCATCAGGGCGTAATCGGACTTATTGCCGCCAAAGTCAAAGAGGCTTACGGCAAGCCGGCAATCGTTATTTCAAAGCTCGGTGATATTGCAAAAGGCTCGGGCAGGAGTGTTGAGGGATTTCCTCTTTGTGACGCTGTTTTTGCCTGTTCGGATCTTCTCACACACAGAGGCGGTCATCCTATGGCGGTCGGGCTTTCTCTGGATTCTGAGAATATCCCTGCTTTTCGCAGGAAAATAAACGAATTTGCCGACAATTTCGGCAAGATGCCGTATGATAAAATCAACATTGAGTGCAAGCTCAATCCGGCATACATAAACCTTGATTTGATTGATTCTCTGTCGCTTATGCAGCCCTACGGTGCCGGCAATCCGACGCCTGTTTTCGGTTTGTACAATATGACATTGAAGAACATTACTCCGCTTTCGGCGAACAGGCATTTAAGACTCACTCTGTCCCGCAATAACATACAGATTACTGCGATGAAATTCTTTACATCAACCGAAGAATTTCCGTATAAAATCGGTGAAACACTTGATCTTGCGGTAAATCTTGACCGCAATGAGTTCAACGGAAATGTGTCTGTTTCCGTAATTGTCAAAGATATAAAATCTTCGGACTGCGATACCGAAAAGCTCCTTGACAGCCGTACAAACTATGAGGATTTTTGCAGAGGAAAACAGCTTGACCGCTCACAGCTTTCGGATTTAATGCCCGACAGAAACGATTTTGCATTGCTTTACAGATATCTGAAAAGCAACGGCGGTTACGCTTTTGAAACCGCAACTTTGGTTCACATGCTTGACAACAGTCTGTCTTTTGGTAAAATTAAAGTGATACTTGAGGCCATGAGAGAGCTCAGGCTTATCGAAATTTCAGAGGGAATGAAAACCTCAAAAATTTCAGTCCTGCCCGTAAACGGCAGGGTTGACCTCGAATCAGCCGATTATCAAGAAATTAAGGGAGGTATTCTGATGGGTAAATTTTCAAATGTTGCACACTATCAGGATTTTACGGAACTGAAAAAGATTCTTTCCGCATCTGCTGCCAACACTTACGATATGGATAAAATCGAAAAGGCATATAAATTTGCCGAAAAAGCTCATGGTGACCAGCGCAGAGTATCGGGAATTCCGTACATTCTTCATCCCGTTTCAGTAGCCTGTATTGTTGCAGAGCTCGGTATGGATACCGATTCCGTCTGCGGTGCATTGCTTCATGACACAGTAGAGGACACAGGAGTCACACTTGAAGAGGTTACAAAGCTTTTCGGTGCGGATGTTGCCAAGCTGATTGACGGTGTTACAAAAATTTCAAAAATTCCGTATTCAACCCGTGAACAGCAACAGGCTGAAAATATAAGAAAAATGCTTATCGCAATGGCTGATGATATCCGTGTAATTATCATCAAGCTTGCCGACAGGCTTCATAATATGCGTACAATGAATTGTATGCCGGAACAAAAAAGAAGAGATAAATCACTTGAAAATATGCAGGTGTTTGCTCCGATTGCTCATCGGCTCGGTATTAAAACCATAAAAGACGAGCTTGAGGATCGTTCTCTTCAGTACCTTGATCCAATCGGCTATAAGGAAATCGAAGACGATCTTCTTATGACCGAAGAGGGTCGTGACAAGTTTATTGAATCCATTAAGAATCAGATTCTCGCAAAAACCGAGGGTACAATCCCAGGTGTGTATATCAGCGGTCGAGTAAAGAGTATTAACAGTATTTACCGCAAAACATATATGCAGGGCAAAACAATGGATCAGATTTTTGACATTTTTGCCGTGCGTGTAATCGTTGACACAGTATCCGATTGCTACAATGTTCTCGGTGTAGTGCATGATATATTCAAGCCTATCCCTAACCGCTTTAAGGACTATATATCAATGCCTAAGCCGAATATGTACCAGTCGCTCCATACAACCGTACTCGACAAAAACGCAATTCCTTTTGAAATTCAGATAAGAACATGGGAAATGCATTACACCGCCGAATACGGAATTGCCGCCCATTGGAAGTATAAGCTTGGAATGGGCGCAGGAGGCAAAAATAATGACAAAATGGAGGAGAACATCAAAAAGGTCAAGGATATGATTCTTGATCAGCTTGAGGCAGAAGATGTTACCGACATCGCAAAGAATATCAGAAACGATTTTACGGAAAACGATGTTTATGTGTTCAGCCCGAGAGGCGATGTGTTCAATCTTCCGCAGGGTTCAACTCCGATTGATATGGCTTATCTTATCCACACACAGGTAGGTCACAGAATGGTCGGTGCTAAAATTAACGGAAAGATCGTTCCGATTGACTATAAGCTTAAAACAGGCGATATCGACGAATTATCCACCAGAAGAGGAACACCCAAACAGGGATGTTGATATCTGTAAAACCGCATCGGCAAAATCAAAAATCCGCTCATGGTATAAGCATGAAAAGCGTGATGAAAATATTGCCGAAGGCAGGCAGATGATTGACAAGGAGTTCAAGCGCCACGGCATCAATCTTTCCGAAGAAGAATATCCCGAGTTTCTCCAGAAACTGATGATTAAAAAGCAGTATAATTCCATGGATGATTTCTATGCCGCAGTAGGCTACGGCGGTATTCAGCTTTGGAAGATAATGCCAAGGCTCAAAGAAGAATATCAGAAAGCATATGCGTCAGATATTGAAGAAATTGATGTTCCGCAAGCACCCGTAAAGCGACCGAAGGCATCCGCAGGCGTTGTAATTGAGGGTGCAGACGATGTTCTTGTAAAATTCTCAAAGTGCTGCAATCCTCTGCCGGGTGACGATATTATAGGCTATATTACAAGGGGCTACGGCGTTTCAATTCATAAAAGGCATTGCACGAATGTGCCGAAAGATATCAGTAAAAGTGAAGAACCCGAAAGATGGGTAAGCTGTTACTGGGAGGACGAGGTAGGAGAGGCGTTCAGAAGTACGCTCCAGATCACCGCAACCGACAGAACAGGACTTCTTGCAGATGTTACAATCAAGCTTTCGGATATGCACATTTTTATACATTCGCTTAATTCAAGAGAGGCTGGCAACGGCACTGCCGTTGTTACCGCAACAATTGATGTAATGGGCAGAAATCACCTCCGTGGTGTAATTTCAAAGCTTTCCGACATCAACGGAACAATCGAAGTAAAAAGACTGTAATTGAGGTTATAATTTATGAAAGCAATTTTACAAAGAGTTACCAAGGCCAAGGTTGAAGTGGATTCAAAAACCGTGGGCGAAATCGGTACGGGTTTTCTTATTCTTCTCGGAGTTGAAAACGGTGACACCGAAAAAGAGGCGGACGCACTTGCCGCAAAAATTGCAGGTCTGAGAATCTTTACGGATGAAAATGATAAAATGAATCTTGCTCTTGCCGATGTAAACGGTTCGGTGCTTGTAATTTCAAACTTTACCCTCTGCGCCGACTGCTCACACGGCAGACGCCTAATTTTATGGCTGCCGCAAGACCTGACACAGCCGATCCGCTCTACGAATATTTCTGCAAAAAAATGCACGATAACGGAATTGAGCGTGTTGAAAAGGGAATTTTCGGTGCCGATATGAAGGTTTCGCTTGTTAATGACGGTCCCGTTACTATTGAAATCAACACAAAGGATTTGAAAATATGATAGATGTAAAAATTTTTAATGTTACGGTTCTTATGACAAACTGTTGTTTGCTTACAGACAGAAAAACAGGCAAAATGGCTGTAACCGATCCGGGCGCACCGAATGAAGAACTCAATTCTGAAATTGAGAAAAACGGCGGAAAGCTTGAATATGTAATTCTTACACACGGTCACTACGATCACATAAGCTATGCAAAACAGCTTGCGGAAAAGTTTGACGCAAAAATTGTTACGGGCGAGAAGAATAACGAATTTCTCAGCAATCCTGCACTCAATCTTACCGAAAAGCACAGACTTTCACTCAAACCGTTCTCAGCCGATATTCTGCTTAAAGACGGTGACAATTTCATGCTCGGCAACACTGAAATCAAATATATCACCACACCGGGACATACAAGCGGTTGCGGTTCATATATTTTTGATGACACAATTATTTCGGGAGATACTCTTTTCTGCGAATCATACGGCAGAACAGACCTTCCCACAGGTGACGATGCCGAAATGGCAAAGTCAATCAGAAAGCTTAAAAATCTTGAGGGTGATTACCGTGTAATTCCGGGACACGGACCGACAACAACCCTTGACCACGAGAGAAAATACAATCCGCTGATGAGGATTCTTTAATATGAATTTATATGTAAAAATCACAATTTTCATTTTGAACTTGAAAATCTTACAAGGCTTTTCTTTCCAAATGAAAAAATAACGGTAATAAGAGATTTTTCTGAACCACAGCTCCGTATATCTATACGGAGGTTTCGGATAAAATCACAATTTCGGTGAATATCGGCTCTTTTAATAAGTCCGAAACAGCTGTGAAAAAGCTTGCGGATGATGACAACGAGCTTGTTTCGGCACAGCTTTTGTACAAACTCCTTTGTGATTTTACGGGACTTACACAGCCGTGGGGAATACTTACGGGAGTTCGCCCCGTAAAGCTTTTAAGACGACTTGCCGAAGAATCAAATGAAGAACAGGCTGTAAAAAGTTTGAGAAAGACTTTTTGTCAGCAACGAAAAAATAGCATTGTCAAGGGAAACCGAGCATAACGAACGAAAAATTCTTGAACTTTCAAAACCCGAATCGTTCAGTCTTTATGTCGGAATCCCTTTTTGTCCGTCAAGGTGCAGTTATTGCTCATTTGTAATGGCGTCAATCGAAAGGGCTGAAAAGCTGATTGAACCGTACACAAAGCTATTGTGCGAAGAAATTAAACGGACAGCCGAAATTGCAAACAAGCTTGGTTTAAGGCTTGAAACCGTATATTTCGGCGGCGGTACTCCAACTACTCTGAGTGCCGAACAGCTTGATACGGTACTTAGAACAGTAAACAAAAGCTTTGATATGTCAACCTGCCGTGAATTTACTGTCGAGGCAGGTCGCCCCGATACAATTGACATTGCAAAACTTTTTGCTTTAAAAGAAAATAAAGTTGATCGAATCAGCATAAATCCGCAGACTGTAAACGATGAGGTGCTGAAAACTATCGGAAGAAAGCATACTGCTCAGCAGTTTTTTGATGCTTTTGAGCTTGCAAGAAAATGCGGCTTTGATAATATCAACACAGACCTGATTGCAGGCTTGCCGACAGATACTACCGAAAGCTTTAAAAATTCACTTGATTCAATCGTCAGGCTGAATGCAGAATGTATTACGGTTCACACGCTGTGCATGAAAAGAGCGTCCCGCCTTACAACCGAGGGAGTAACGCTTGATTTGCAACAGGCGAGAGATGCAAGAGAAATGCTTGCTTACACTCAGAATATTCTCGGACAAAACGAGTACATTCCGTACTATATGTATCGCCAGAGCAGAATGGTCGGTAATCTTGAAAATGTCGGCTGGTCAAAAAAAGGCTTTGAAAGCCTGTACAATGTTTATGTTATGGACGAAACCCACACAATCCTTGCCTGCGGTTCGGGCGGTGTTACAAAACTGAAACGCAACAATCCAGATTATCTTGAAAGAATATTCAATTTTAAATATCCGTACGAATACATTGACCGTTTTGATGAACTTATTCAAAGAAAGTCCGGGATAATGCAGTTTTATGGTCAATAACACAGTTGATTAATGCTGTCAACGGTGTTATAATACGACATATGTGATTGCATACGGAAGTGAAATTGTCATATATTGAACAAAACAGAATTCTTGTTCATAATTTGTTTTTCTGATGAGATAATTTTAAGAAAGGTCGGATTAATATGGGAAAATTTGATGAAATTTTTGACGATGTAGTTGTCAATGCAAAAGCCTGTGCATCTGCTGTTTCGCAGAAAGCGTCAACAGTTTATGATGTTTCAAAGCACAAGATTACTGCCGCTGAAATCAGAGGCGATATCAACAAAAAGCTTCGTGAACTCGGTGCTCTTACATACAAATCTGAGGTTCACGGAACAGACAATTCACAGCAGATTAAGCTTATCGTTTCGGAAATTTCCGATTTGAAAGATAATCTTGATGTTGTAAACGAACATATTGCCGTGGCAAAAGATCAGAGAAGATGTCCCGGATGCAATGCTGTTATTCCTAAAAATTCTGTATTCTGCAACATCTGCGGTATCAAGATTGATGATACTGATGAGGATTTTGAACTTTGATTTTTTATTAATGGGTGATTATTTTTGTCTAAATTAAAAACTAAAAAATACAATGCCGTTGCAAACGCTGAGAAGGACGCTTCTCAAACCTTTGTCAAAGGTGCGGCAATTCTTACTTTAAGTATGGTAATTGTCAAGGTTTTCGGACTTCTTGACAAGGTTATTCTTACAGGTATTTTCTCCGGTGTTTCTTTTGAACAGGCTGTTGCAGGCGGAACGGAAACCGTCAATTTTGCATCTTTCGGTCTGGGCCTTTACAGTAATGCCTACGAAATTTTTGTCGTAATTTTCACGGTTGCAACGGGCGGTCTGCCGATAGCAATTTCAAGACTTGTATCTGAAAGTACGGCACAAAAACGATTTAACGATGTAAAACAAATTCATAGGGTTTCAATTCCTTTCTTCGTTATTGTCGGCATTCTTTCATTTGCAATTCTTGTCGGTGCAAGCTTTATCTATGTTCAGATTATTGAGTCACCGTATTCATTGCTCGGTATGCTCTGCCTTTCTCCGACGGTATTATTCGGTTGCCTCGTTTCAATTTACAGAGGATACTACGAAGGTCAGCGCAACATGTTCCCGACTGCCGTTTCGGAAATTATCGAGGCAACAATCAAGCTCTTTATCGGTGCATTCCTCGCTTACATCATTGCACACCTCGGTATGAATTCTTATGCTGAATCAGGCACGGTTTTCGGACTTTACATTGCAAATCAAACCGAGGCTTATCAGACAATCGTTTCATTCTCGGTTGCCGGTGCAATTATGGGTATCACCCTCGGAAGCGCCGCATCATTTGTGTTCTATATTCTCAAATTTAAAATTCAGGGTGACGGAATTCCGGAAGAATACTACCGTAATTCCGTAGAGGCTCGTTCAAAAAGAGAAACTTTTAACAAGATTCTCAAAACAGCCATTCCTGTTGCAATGGGTTCACTCATTATGAGCGTAGGTTCGCTTATTGACCAGGTAATTGTTCAGCGTGTACTCCTCAATATGATTGAAACTAATCCGCAGGCTCTGCAGGCACAGTACAGTAAGTATTTCACAGCCGATATGTTCTATGCCGACACAAAGACAATCCACACCAGCCTTTGGGGCTGTTACTCAGCCGCCCTCACTTTTCTTCAGCTTGTAACAGCCGTAACACAGGTGTTCGGTTCAAGTGCTATGCCGAACGTAACAAGTGCGTGGACAAAGGGCAACAAGGACGAACTCAAAAAGTCAATCGAAACTGTTATCCGCCTTACAATGCTTTTTACATTCCCGATGGCTCTCGGTATGATGGCACTTTCGTTCCCGATTATGGGACTTGTGTATAACGATCCGCTTATTACGGATGTCGGCGGAAGAATTCTCCTCATCATGGGTGTTACAACAATATTCGGTGCGGCGTCAACTCCTGTGTGCAGTATGCTCCAGGGCATCGGCAGAGTTGATCTCCCGATGAAGCTATACACAGTTTGTATGGCTGTCAAAATCGGCATTACATGGATGTTTGTAAGCGTTCCGGAAATCAATGTTCAGGGTGCAACTGTCGGTTCAATGATTACCTATGCAATTATGACAATCGTAGGTATGTATCTGCTTATCAAGTATTCAAAAATCAAGCCTGATTTATTCGGTACAACAGTAAAACCGCTTATCGGTGCGATTGCAAGTGCCGCTTCGGCATTCGGCGCATATCACCTTATGGAAAGCATTATCGGCTCTGCAAGAATGTCAATAGCAGTTTCGCTTGCAGTTGCAATCTTTGTTGCGGTTATCGTTTATATTGCTGTGTTGTTGATATTGCGTGCTTTTACGGCAACAGAACTGAAATTTTTGCCGAAAGGTGAGAAAATTGCAAAAACACTTGAAAAATTAGGATTAATTAGGTAAAATATATATCTGTTGCGGTTGTTTCCGCTTCTCAGATAAAATTTGCATTGTCTAATAAGATTATCGGAGATGTCACGAATGAACTTTACAGAAAAAGAAAATTATAATTTTAATGACCTTGTTGAGATAGTAAAAATCCTTCGTGCACCCGACGGTTGTCCGTGGGACAGAGAACAGACTCACAAGTCAATCCGCTCAAATTTTATTGAGGAAACCTATGAGGCTGTTGAGGCAATTGATACCGATGACCTCGATTTGCTTAAAGAAGAACTCGGTGATGTTCTTCTGCAGGTTGCTCTGCATGCGGAAATCGAAAGTGAACAGGGAACATTTGATATAAACGATGTTTGTGACGGAATCTGCAAAAAGCTCATTATCCGTCATCCCCATGTTTTCGGTGATGTCAACGCCGACACTACCGAAAAGGTTCTCAAAAACTGGGATGCCATTAAGATGAAAACAAAATCCCAGAAAACTCAGACACAGGCAATTCTCAGCGTGTCAAAGGCACTTCCGTCACTCATGCGCAGTACAAAAATCCAGCAGAAGGCCGCAAAGGTCGGTTTTGACTGGGAAAATGTAACGGTGCGCTTGATAAGCTTTTTGAAGAATGTGAAGAGCTTAAAGCCGCTGTTAAAAACAATGATGCTGAAAATCAGCGTGAAGAACTCGGTGATGTGCTTTTCTCAGCAGTTAATGTTGCAAGATTTTTGAACATTGACAGCGAACATGCACTCTACGATGCCTGTGACAAATTCACCGACCGTTTTTCGTCTGTTGAAAAGCTTGCAAACGAGCGTGGAATAGATATGAAACGGCACCGTTATCTGTACTCGATTCCCTTTGGGATGAAGTTAAATTATCTAAGAATTATTAATTGGAGGTTTATTATTATGAACAAAACAGAACTTATTGCTGCAGTTGCCGAGCAGAGCGGACTTTCAAAGAAGGATGCAGAAAAGGCAGTTTCTTCAACAATTGACACAATCATCAATACAGTAGCTGAAGGCGAAAAGATTCAGATCGCAGGTTTCGGCACATTTGAACAGCGTCAGAGAAATGCAAGAACAGGTTGTGACCCAAGAACAGGTAAATCAATCGAAATTCCTGCTTCAAAGGTTCCTGCATTCAAGGCAGGCAAGGGCTTTAAGGATGTAGTAAACAAGTAATCTTGTTTTATATTTCGGGTAATGGTACGCTGTATCATTACCTTTTTGTTAAAAATTTTTTATTAAAAATCGGAAGGGTTTATAATATGCGACTTGATAAATATTTAAAAGTATCCCGACTCATCAAACGCAGAACAGTTGCAAATGAGGCGTGTGACGCAGGCAAAATCACAGTTAATGACAAGGTTGCCCGTGCGTCCTATGATGTAAAAGTCGGTGATGTAATCGAAATCACACTCGGTTCAAAAAGTGTAAAGGTTAAGGTTACAGAGGTAAAAGAAGTTGTTCGCAAGGAAGATGCGGCAACAATGTATGAGGCGGCAGTCTGATTTTTTACCAAAATTAAAACACAAAATATTACTTTGGATGAAATTAGGTGAGTAGATTATGAATAAGACAATTAATTTAATATTGGCAATATTATCTGTAATTACTTACATTGGGATTATTGTAATGAAGTTTTACACACAGATAAATATACCCAATGGCTCTTTCGTAATAATGACTTTATTGTTCATTATTTCGGTATGCCAATTTTTAAATTCGTTAAAATAATCTACACACGAGGAGAATATGTGTATACCACGACATTCATCAGGTTTACTAGTAGGAATAATTATCAACTTAATAAATATAAATAAATCGTAAGTTGAGGTATTAAACTATGAAATATTGTTGTGTTAAACAATGTGATATAACTGATTGTGGTGCTTGGTTTTACGGCAAAGGGTGTAAAAGGCAATCAGGAGGCGTTCTTCTCTGAATTCCCTCTTCTTGCTATTGCTCATGTTATTGTTGATGGCAATCTGATGCACTATGTTGTTATACATAAAATCTCAAAAAAAGAAGAATAATTTTATTTTTTTCTCCGTATAAATTACTGACAAATAATTTATACGGAGGTTTTTTATGCAGGAAATGCCAAAGGCTAAGAATCATACGGTTATGCTTGATAACAGGGGGAAGCTTGTTATGACAGGCACGGAGGATGTGTCGGGCTTCAACGAGGAAACGGTGTCGGTAAAAACCTCCTGCGGGTGCCTTGTAATCAAAGGGGAAAATCTGCACATTGATAAGTTAAACCTTGAAACGGGAGATGTTTCAATTGACGGAAAAATTAACGCAATGCAATACCTCGGCAACGGTGCGTCAAAATCCAAACTTTCAAAACTCTTTAAGTAGGTGTAATCTTGGAGCTGACTTTTGCACAGCAGTCAACCGCCTTTCTCTGTTCACTTGTATTCGGGGCGGCGGCAGGATTGCTGTATGATATATTTAAAATAATCAGAATGACGCTTTGTAAAGGAAAAGCGTCGGTTTTTGTTACAGACTTCTTTATGTTTTTATCGTATCACTTAACCTGTTTATTTTTTCCGTTGCATATATGCTCGGATTTTCAGAGTGTTTGTAACGGTCGGTTCATTTCTCGGTTTTGTTATTTGTCGATTAACTCTCGGCAGACTTTATCGCTTGTATATTGTCCGATGATTCGTTTCACGGAGAGTGTCTGTGTGAA
>ENA-OQDE01000495-OQDE01000495.1-human-gut-metagenome-genome-assembly--contig:-NODE-495-length-23353-cov-4.592999_pt1 | contig 23353 bp, 22 predicted proteins | sample MGYA00242768_ERZ504595 | MGnify/ENA primary metagenome ERZ504595 (study PRJEB26092, sample SAMD00036307) | human gut metagenome | host: Homo sapiens | study: EMG produced TPA metagenomics assembly of... | reverse complement strand
TTTTATTTTTTTTTGTTCAGAATCAAAGGTTTCTTATATCTATAAAAAAAGGAATATTGTATTTAAACAATATTCCCAATTTCCATCCTGCATATAATCCTCACTACAGAAGCTATATATTTTACAGCTGCTTCCCGCCATCATTACCAAAAATACTTTCAAAATCTATTTTTACAATCTTTTTTGGGTTATTCTTATTATTTTTACTCATCAAAATATTCCTGATACCAGAACAAAAACGCCAGCACCGTCCAGATTTTCCGGCTGTTGTCCTTCTTTCCCGCGTGATGCTCCTCCAGAAGCGCCGTCAGCTTTTCCGTGTGGAAATACTGACGGGATATGGGGCTTTGAAACATTTTTTTAACTCTCCCGTACCAGTCGTCGTCCCGCAGCCAGACACGGACAGGCACCGGAAATCCCAGCTTTTTCCGCGCGGCCGTGTCTTCCGGGATGTATTTCCGGGCCACCTTCCTAAACAGATACTTCGTCTTTCCGTGGGCAAATTTTGCCTCCGGCGGAAGTGTCCGGACAGCCTCGAACACATCCCGGTCCAGGAAGGGCACGCGCACCTCCAGCGAATGGGCCATGCTCATGCGGTCGGTTTTCTGCAAAATATCCCCGGCCAGCCAGTATTTCAGGTCGATGTTCTGCATTTTCTCCGGGTCGGAAAGCCCGGCGGCTTCTTCATAAGTCTTTCGCAGAAACTCCTGACAGGACGGCGTGTCGGTCGGATTTTTCAAAAGCTCCCGGCGCTCCTCGTCGGTGAAAATATGGGCGTTCCCGATAAACCGTTCCTCCACCCGTTGGCCGGCCCGGATCAGAAAGCTCTTGCCGCGGCGGTCCGGCAGTTTTTTCGCCTGCCGGGAAACCGCACGCCGGATCTTTTCAGGAATCCAGGCCACTTTCTGAAGAGCCAGAGGCTCCCGGTAGATATTATAACCGCCAAATAGTTCGTCCGCACCCTCCCCGGAGAGCACCACCTTCACATAACGAGACGCTTGGCAGCCAAAAAATACATGGCGACGGCAGAAGCATCACCGCTGGGCTCGTCGAGGGCGTACATTACCTTTGGAAGCACATCCCAGAACTCCTTTTTCCCGATAGTATGCATGTGATAAGAAAGATGCGCATACCGGGCCACCTCCCTGGCCCTGTTTTCCTCGTTGTAGCCGCTGTTCCCATCCAGAAATCCCACCGTAAACGCCATTTTTGCCCCGGACAACACGGCAATAAAACCCGAATCCACACCGCCGGACAAGAAAGTTCCCACTTCCACATCACTGACCATATGGCGGCGGACGGATTTTTTAAGCACGCTCTCCAGTTTTTTCTCCATATCCGCCAGCGAACACCCCGCCTCGGGCTGTAGCTTCGGCTGAAAATATCTGCAGATTTCATACTTTCCCTGGCGGTAAAACAGCATACAGCCCGGCGGAAGGCGGTAGATTCCCTCAAAAAAAGTTTCCTCCAGCACGGAATACTGAAAAGAAAGATACTGCTCCAGCGCCCGTTCATTCAACTTTTTCGGGACGCCCGGGAACTGCAGGATGCTCTTAATCTCCGACGCAAACACGAAATTTCCATCCACCACTGTGTAAAACAACGGCTTGATTCCGAAAAAATCCCTCGCCAGCATCAGTTCTTCTTTTTTCTCATTCCAGACGGCGAAGGCAAACATTCCACGAAGCTGCTCCACAAACGCCGGACCATAAGCCTCAAGACCATTCACCAGCGTCTCCGTGTCCGAGCGGGTGACAAAAAGAATCTTCTTTTCCCGTTCCATCTGCTCCCGCAGTTCCTGGTAATTATAGATTTCTCCGTTAAACACCACTGTCAGGTTCTGACTGCTGCTTTTCATAGGCTGCAGGCCGCCTTCCAGGTCGATGATACTCAGGCGGCGAAATCCAAGGGCCACGCTGTCATTTACAAAACTGCCCTGCGCATCTGGACCTCGATGTACCAGCTTTTCCTTCATTTTTTCCACAATCTCTCTTTTGTTCTTTTTCTTTCCGAAAAATCCACAAATTCCGCACATGCTTTTCTCCATCTCGTATAATAAGTTTGTAAGCAAGAGAAATCTCTTACAGACTTATTTCTTTTTATGGTATAGAGGTAAGGACATCTAAGAGGTATTCCCCTCATCCCATTCCCATCTATACAGTCAATAGTTACATTGACATATCGTTTATCCTTGTTGTCAACCTTTACTTCTTTATTTTACCTCATATAACACCCCATAATATATTTCTGGCACTAACAACACCTAAAAGTCTTCCAACAGTAACAACTGTCTCATTTTCATTCTCAAAAGTCATTGCGCAGTAGCATACGGTACAGCCCAAGGGCTTTTTTCGTTTTCAGCCATCAAATTTGCTCTTCATCACTTGCCGAACATGAATCTTGCTTTTGCACTTCTGCTCATTGGATTTCACGGCACTTTTTTGTCAAAAATCTTGATTAGCGGTTTACATTTTGAGACTATTTTTCTCCTTATAAAATGAATTTGCAAATTCCAAAATTTCAAAAGGAGAAAAAACACAATGACAGATCATGAAAAACTTGTAATGCGAAATATTATTTATGCAGTGGAAACTGGCGGACAAGTATATGGACAAAAGGACTATGCTGATTTTACGGAAGCATATACCAACAGTTCTGCGGAACATGCGATCACAATCGGTGCCGGACAGTGGTATGGCAATGAGGCTCGTACACTTCTTCTTAAGATTAAAACTACTGATGCCGCAACTTTCAGCAAGTATGATACGGCCGGTGTCGCGGCGGATCTTAATAAAACAGACTGGTCAAACTATCAGCTCTCAAAAACCTCGGCAAAAGCGAAGGCAATTGTACATATTATCAATTCAACAGTTGGTCATCGCTGCCAGGATCAGCTTATGGATGGACAGATGGAAACTTATGTGAAGGAAGCAGCTTCTCTGGGCGTTACAGCAATGGATGCCAAAATGATGTGTGCAAATTTTCGCCATCAGGGTGGACTTTCTGCGGTGAAAAGGATTCTTGCCAAGACTACAAAGCCTTACACACTGGATCATCTTTATACTGCCTGCCAGACAGATACCGGAAATCAGGTCGGAGCATATAAGAGCCGACAGAAAATGGTATATAATGCATTAAAGACCTATATCACTAATTATAAGGTGACAGCATCCGATGCAATTCAGGCAGCGATAAATATTGCAAAAGCAGAAATCGGTTATCGTGAGAAAGCATCGAATGCAAATCTTGACAGCAAGACCGCAAATGCAGGAACCGCTAATTATACAAAGTATTGGCGGGATGTTGCACCAGAATACCAGGGTCAGGCATGGTGTGCCTGCTTTATAAGCTGGGTATTTATGAAAGCCTTTAACAAGTCGAAGGCTTCGGAATTATTAAAGCATTGGCCGTATATAAGTGTTCCAAACATTTCAACCAAATTTACCAATTATTCTACGCCGAAAGCTGGAGACATCGTAATGTATCATAATGGGTCGGTATTTAATCATACTGGACTTGTTATTGCTGTTAGTGGTAATTCTTATACTACCATTGAAGGCAATACAAATGACGGTTCCGGTGTGGTAGCTGAAGGGATCGGCGTATATCAGAGAAACCGTACATTGAGTGCGTCCTCCGGTACAAGATTCGCCAGGCCGGATTATAGTATTATTAATTCCATTAATAACTCTGGCGAAACAACAACTCCTTCTACCTGGACAACGAAAAGCACTGGGGTATGTACTGGAGATGGCGTTTATGTACGTCAGACGCCAGGCGGAGCCATCATGGGTACGGTATCAAAGGGAACCAGCCTTGAGCTAGATGGAACCAACTCTGGTGTATGGGTTCATGTGAAAGTGTCTGGAATCGGAATCGGTTATATGCATCAGGATTATGTAGGCAAAGGAACTGCTTCCACAGGTTCCTCCGCAGTTAAAACAGCTCAGACTGCATTGAACTCAAAGTTCAAAGCCGGATTGACTGTAGACGGTATCTGGGGATCTGCGAGTCAGAAAGCATATATTAAAGCAATCCAGACTGCACTTAATTCCGTATACGGCACTGGCCTTACAACCGATGGCATCTGGGGAACAAACACATCCAATGCCTGTGCTGCTCATGTGCTTTCAGAAGGGGCCAATAACCTTTATGTCGGAGTTCTGCAGATTGGTCTTTATGCTCATGGTATTACCCTGAATAACGGGATTGATAATGCCTTTGGAGCCGCCACAAAGCAAGGTGTGAAAAAATTCCAGACTTCTAAGAGATTAACTGCGGATGGAATTGCGGGAAGAGATACTTTTGCAAAGCTTGCAGGTGTTTAACGATTTTTGAACATGCGCCTGACGAGCGCACCTGAGAAAAAGGCGCTGCATATGCAGTGCCTTTTCCGAGAAAATGCGAGAAAATCTAATATTCACTGGGAGAGGTATCTTCAAAATCTTCGTTTTCCGATTCACTCACATCAGGTACATATTCGTCGGTCATTTTCTGCGCTTCCTCTAATGTACTGGAAGGTAAATATTCCTCCCCATCACTCGTAAGCATGATTACTATATTAACGTTATTCTGACTATAATACTCCAGGTCAACATTCAGTCCGGATCGTACAGCACTCCCATTAGCTATATTCAGGACGGCGTTTTCTATATTAAAAACCATATTATAATAATTTCCTGATTCGCCCACTTCTACTGTTATCGTATTTTCATCGGAATACAGAATATTACCAGTGATATATTGGATATCATAAGTTTCTTCCTGTGCAGATTCCTGATCTGCGGGATCTCCCTGGCTTTGGTAAATTTCCGCTTCTGCGTTATTTCCAGACTGTTGATTCTGCACACTGTCTCCTGGATTTGCTGCCACAGCTGTGGGCGTTGGCTTCCTGGTAACAGCCGTAGTAAGATTTGGAATAAACTTTACAGCATCCTTACCACTTTCGCTTTCCGTTTGCGCGGATTCGTTGCTTCCTGACAATTCACATCCTGTCAGGGTCACCGTGATACCTGTCAATATCACAAAAAACACTTTCAGAATCTTTTTTCTCATTTTTTATCCTTTCTTTTTTACTTTTTACAATTTTTATTTTACTCTAAATAACTTCCCATTACCTATTTCTGGCACTAATAACACCTAAAAGTCTTCCAACAGAAATCGGACATGTTTTCAATCTGGAATTAAACCATAAATACCGTACCCAAGAGCAGATGCGCAGATTGCTAAAATATTAAAAAAATTTTTCTCATGTCTAAATCGGACGAATATACCACATGCAGACAAAATACGGGAAGCCTTGATTTTACTGGCTTCCCGTTAGTTTTGGTGTCAAACTTGAGTGGCGACCTTCACACTCAAAAAAGGGCGCTACCCAACCAGGCGAATACGCAAAGTTAATACACTCCTCCACACCACAATCCCGGCGCTTCTAAAAAGGAAGCGCAAGGGTGGAGTCCAGAGGAGGGACAGCGCTTTCTGTCCTTCCTCTGGGAACCTTTCCTCCCGGAAAGAGTTTATTTAAAATATTCCACACCAGACTCGAATATTTTAATATCCTGCTCTCCATAGATATTAATAGCAACTCCGTCCCCGCGACGTTCGCTATGTGCCATCTTACCAAGGATACGTCCATCCGGCTGGTAATACCTTCAATGTTCATATAAGAACCATTGACATTCCATTCTTCATCAACACTGAGCTGTCCATCCGGAGTTACATACTGAGTTGCAACCTGTCCGTTTGCAAACAACTTCTGCAGCCATTCTTCATTTGCAACGAAACGTCCTTCACCATGTGAAGCCGGGTTACAGTATACACCGCCAAGCTGTGCTTTCTGCAGCCATGGAGATTTATTACTTACAACCTTCGTATAAACCATCTTGGAAATATGGCGTCCGATAGTATTAAATGTCAGTGTAGGAGAATCTGCTTTCTGTCCGCAGATTTCACCGTAAGGTACAAGACCAAGCTTGATCAGAGCCTGGAATCCGTTACAAATACCAAGTGCCAGACCATCTCTTTCATTGATCAGCTTCATAACCGCTTCTTTGATCTTCGCATTCTGGAATGCAGTTGCAAAGAATTTCGCAGAACCATCCGGTTCGTCACCTGCGGAGAATCCGCCCGGGAACATGATGATCTGTGCCTGATCGATTGCTTTCTCAAAGAGTTCTACAGAGTCATGGATATCTTCAGCAGTCAGGTTCTTGAATACTTTTACATCCACCTCTGCACCTGCACGCTCGAATGCACGTGTGCTGTCATACTCGCAGTTTGTTCCAGGGAATACAGGAATAAATACACGAGGTTTTGCAACTTTGTTCTTGCATACATAGATGCTGTCTGCACGATAAAGCTTCTCATCTCTGTCAGCTGCCTCTTTGTCATTCTCAGAAGAAACTGTCTTAAACACTTTTTCCAGAGTACCTTTCCATGCATTTTCAGCTTCGTCTACAGTGATCACTGTATTTCCATAGGAGAAGTTACCGTCAGCAGTTACTTCACCGATCACTGTATAAGTAATGGAAAGCTCTCCAACCTTACCATCCGGAACTTCCAGGATAATATCACCAAATCCAGGTGCAAAGAAATCTCTCGGATCAAGGTTATGCTCAATCTTTACGCCCATGCCATTACCAAATGCCATCTTTGCAACTGCAGCTGCAATACCATGGCGGTCAAGTGCATAAGCAGAAACAACTTTGCCGTCCTGCATATCTTTATGAAGTTTTTCATACTGATCCATGATTCCTGCATAATCCGGCAGATCATACTGATCCTTCGGTGCGCGAAGCCATACCAGTTTGTTTCCTGCTTTCTTTAATTCCGGTGTAATCACATCCTGGATCTTTGCAACGTCAACAGCGAAAGATACCAGTGTCGGAGGTACATCAATATCATTAAATGTACCGGACATACTGTCCTTACCACCGATAGATGGAAGTCCAAATCCCATCTGTGCTGCATAAGCACCGAGAAGTGCTGCGAAAGGCTGGCTCCATCTCTTAGGATCTTCTGTCATACGACGGAAGTATTCCTGGAATGTGAAACGGATTTTCTTATAGTCACCACCTGTAGCCACGATTCTTGCAACGGACTCTGTCACTGCATAAGCAGCTCCGTGATATGGGCTCCAGGAAGATAAATACGGATCAAAGCCATAGCTCATCATGGTTACAGTATCTGTTTTACCATTCTGTACCGGAACCTTTGCTACCATGGACTGAGTCTCTGTGAGCTGATATTTACCACCGTATGGCATAAATACACTGCCTGCTCCGATAGAACCATCGAACATTTCCACAAGTCCCTTCTGGGAGCATACATTTAAGTCTGCCAGAGTTTCCATCCATTTAGCTTTTACATCAGCTACATCCGGCGCTCTTCAAAGAGGTTGCCTTCTTTGTTAGGGATTTCTACTTCTACAGTTGTCTCCTGATGTGCACCGTTAGTGTCAAGGAATGCACGGGAAATATTTACGATTTCTTTTCCTCTCCATACAAGTACCAGACGAGGATCCTCTGTTACAACTGCAACCGGAATTGCCTCCAGGTTCTCTTCATTTGCATAGCCAAGGAAAGTATCTACATCTTTCGGATCAACTACTACAGCCATACGTTCCTGAGATTCGGAGATTGCGATCTCAGTTCCGTCAAGACCTGCATATTTCTTCGGAACCTTGTCAAGATCTACCCTCAGACCTGCTGCCAGCTCACCGATAGCAACGGAAACACCGCCTGCACCAAAGTCATTACATTTCTTGATAATATGGCTGACTTCTTCACGGCGGAACATACGCTGGATCTTACGCTCAGTAGGAGCATTACCTTTCTGAACCTCAGCACCACACACTTCGATAGAAGCTTCTGTATGAACCTTGGAAGAACCGGTAGCACCACCGATACCGTCACGTCCTGTACGTCCTCCAAGTAAGATAATGATATCTCCCGGATCAGAATTCTCACGGATTACTGCGCGTCTGGGAGCAGCACCCATAACAGCACCGATCTCCATACGTTTCGCTACATAGTTAGGATGGTAAACTTCTTTTACATAACCTGTTGCAAGACCGATCTGGTTTCCATAGGAGCTGTAGCCATGAGCTGCGCTTCTTACCAGTTTCTTCTGCGGAAGTTTACCCTTGAGAGTTTCTTTTACAGAAACAGTAGGATCTGCCGCACCAGTTACACGCATTGCCTGATATACATAGGTACGTCCTGAAAGCGGGTCGCGGATCGCACCGCCAAGGCAGGTAGCTGCACCACCGAATGGCTCGATCTCAGTAGGATGGTTATGTGTCTCATTCTTGAAGTTGATCAGCCATTCCTCTTCTTTACCGTCTACGTCTACAGGAACTACAATACTGCAGGCATTGATCTCATCAGATTCTTCCTGGTCAGCAAGCTTTCCTTCTGCTTTCAGTTTCTTCATAGCCATCAAAGCCAGATCCATCAGGCAGACAAATTTGTCCTTACGGCCTTTGTAAAGTTCTTCTCTGTCAGCAAGATATTTCTTGTAAGTATCTACGATCGGTGCTTTGTAATCACCTTCGTCAAATTTTACATCTGTCAGTTCTGTGGAGAAGGTTGTGTGACGGCAATGATCAGACCAGTATGTATCAAGTACACGGATTTCTGTCATGGACGGGTCACGTTTCTCTTCTTCTTTGAAATAATGCTGGATATGCTGGAAATCCTTGAATGTCATTGCAAGATTTAAAGAATCATAAAGTTCCTTTAATTCTGCTTCCGGCATTTCCTTAAATCCGTCAAAAATCTTAACATCTTCGGGTTCCGGGAAAACAGTTACCAGTGTTTCCGGTTTCTGCAGACCTGTCTCACGGGAATCTACAGGGTTGATGCAGTGATGCTTGATAGCATCAAATTCTTCATCTGTGATAGTTCCTTCAATTACATAAGTAGTTGCGGAACGAATGATAGGCTGTGCATTCTCATCCAGGAACTGTACACACTGAACAGCAGAATCTGCTCTCTGGTCAAACTGTCCCGGTAAAAATTCTACAGAGAAGATGCGGGAGCCTTCTGCTGCCTCAAAATTCTCCAGATATAAATCATCTACAGGTGGCTCTGCAAAAACAGTTTTGCATGCTTTATCAAAAACTTCATCAGAAATATTCTCTACATCATAGCGGATCAGCACACGTACTGCTGTTACGGATTTAATTCCCAGATAGCTGCTGACCTCATGTTTTAATTCCTTTGCCTGTACAGCGAAGGCCGGTTTCTTTTCTACATAGACACGTCTTACGTTACTCATAGAAACTCCTTTCTTGTGTATGCATTGTTTTAAAAATGCTTTAAAAGCACCTTGCAGCCCGACTCCAGTGAACCTGCTGCTTGAACTATTGCTTTCTTTATAGTATCATAGGAAATATCATTAGTAAAATTAATATATCTTATATTTTTTATTAATGTAACTAATTAGTTACTGTTCACTGGTAATATCCCGCGAGGTGTTTTTTGTGAGCGAAGGTCACAGAAACCCGAGATATACCGCGCGAATTTATGCGATTAGCATAAATTCTGTGCATCGCGAAGCGTGTTACTGAGAACGGAGTGAACAGTAACACTAATTAATCGCTATCCGTGAAATGTTTTGGAATGAATATGCCAAAATCCCGAGACATACAATCTAAAGTTCCATTGTTGCCGACAATTTGTATCATCACATTATTTTATGAAAGGATTTATTTCTATGGATATTAATCTTGAACTATACAAAGTATTCTACTATGTTGCCACCACCCTCAGCTTCTCTGAAGCTTCCCGGCAGCTTTTTATCTCCCAGTCAGCAGTCAGCCAGTCTATCAAGACTCTGGAAAAAAGCTGAATCATCCTCTTTTTATCCGAAGTACCAAGAAAGTATTATTAACTCCTGAAGGAGAACTTCTGCTCCAGCATGTAAAACCTGCGCTCCAGCTTCTGGATGAGGGAGAATCTCTCCTGTCCGGAGACAATCTGCTGAAAGGTCAGCTGCGTATCGCTGCCAGCGATACGATCTGCCGGTATTTTCTCATTGATTATCTTCAGAAATTCCATCAGACCTACCCGGATGTCCGTATCAAAGTCACAAACAGTACCTCCATCGGCTGTGCAGAGCTTCTGGAGAAAGGTCAGGCAGATCTGATTGTATGCAACTGTCCCAATTCCAGACTTGGCAGCCATTTTCAGACACGTGTGCTAAAAGAATTCCACGATGTATTCGTTGCCAATACGGATTACTTTCCTGTACACACTGTTCAGACCGAACTGCAGGAGCTTCTGAACTATCCAATCCTGATGCTTTCCCCCAAAAGTACCACCAGTGAATATCTGCGGGAAGCATTCACAGCCCATAATCTCAAGCTTCTTCCTGAAGTAGAGTTAAACAGTAATGACCTGCTTCTGGATCTGGCACGGATCGGACTGGGGATTGCCTGTGTTCCTGATTATATGTTAAAAGAAAATGATCAGCTGACACCGCTCATGTTAAAAGAGCCTCTTCCCGGACGTCAACTTATACTTGCCCAGCATGATAGTCTTACTGTCTCTCAGGCTGCTGAACGCTTTATTGAAATGTTTACTTCCATACTATGAAATTTCTATGCTGCAGTTGCAAAGCCTTTGTACAATAAAAGAAGTCCTCACTCAGTACTGAAACAACAATTTTTATAATCGCGTTTCTTACTGAATGAGAACTTCTTATTATTTTTCTATTCTGTTTTTCAATCTGAAGTCCGGCAGATATTCACAATCCGCTTCGCTATTTGGTCAACTTCTTATTTCGGCATTACAGCCAGTGCATCAGTAATATACTGATTATCGATTGCTGCAAAGAATCCGCCGTCTGCCTTGGTTGCATAATCCATATCAATCGGCATTTTTCCAAGTACAGGAACCTTCAGCTCTGCTGCGATTTCATCAATATGGCTCTCACCAAAGACTTTGATCTCTTTTCCGCAGTCCGGACATTTCACATAGCTGTAGTTCTCTACGATTCCAAGTACCGGTATCTTCATCATCTCAGCCATATTAAAGGCTTTCTTAACGATCATCTTAACCAGATCCTGAGGTGATGTTACGATCACGATTCCTTCGATCGGCAGAGACTGGAATGCTGTAAGCGGAACATCACCTGTTCCAGGAGGCATATCCACAAACAGATAGTCTACGTCGCCCCAGATAACATCTGTCCAGAACTGTTTTACCATATTTGCAAGAACCGGACCTCTCCAGATTACAGGAGTATCCTCTGTAGGAAGCAGAAGGTTGATGGACATTACCTTGATCCCGTTTTTTGTGATCATCGGGTAGATACCTTCATCATTTGCCATTGCTGCACCCTTTAATCCATACATTTTCGGAATGGACGGTCCTGTGATATCCGCATCCAGGATACCAACTTTGTATCCCTGTGCTGCCATCATGTTTGCCAGAGAACCTGTTACGAAGGATTTACCAACGCCACCCTTTCCGCTGGCAACCCCAATCACATGTTTTACATTTGACTGAGCATTCATTTCTGCCTGAAAGCTCTGCTGTTTCTTGCTGCTGGAACAACCTTCGCAGCTTGCTTTGTCGCATGAAGTGTTGTTACATTCTTTTGCCATAATTAATCTTCTCCTTTATATTCACGCACTATAACCAGCCTCCCATACACTGAATTTCATACCATATCAGCTTTGTATGAACACAGTATCCCGAAAACCGCTGTGAAATAAGTACGCATATTACTTTACAAATCTGTCAATTGCTACCTCAAGTTCTTTAATTGCCTCTTTATCACCATGTTCCACTGCATCTACGATACAGTGTTCGATATGATCCTGCAGAATGATCTTACCTGTATTATTGATGGCAGATTTCACTGCTGAAAGCTGTATCAGAACTTCCGCACAGTCTCTTCCGTCCTCTATCATACGTTTGATAGATTCCATATGTCCGATTGCTCTGGACATACGATTCAGCACTGCCTTTGTATGCGCATGACTGTGATGATGCCCATGCTCCCCATGAGAATGTTCAACTACCGTCCCATCCTCCAGTACATGCGTATGTGTCTTTTGTTCCTCGGCCATAACATTCCCCTTTCTCTTTCAGAATATCCGATTCTTTACCGCTTATCTGTCTTTATATCCTCACACACTGTCTGTGGCTTTCCTGCTTACAGCACTTCCGTACAGCGTAAATGATATTATACCACATTTGTCAAATTTCTGTAAAGGAGCAACGCTGTTTTATTTGTGAAGTCGTAATATCAAAAATAATGGTTCCATCCTCCAGGACAGTTTTTTCATAGGAAACTTCTTTTCCTTTGAATTTATTTCTGATATATTCTTCCGGATCCTCAAGTTCCAGCTCTTCCACAAAAACATCACGCATCTGATTCCGCGGACATTTATTAAAAATTTCCCATATCAGTTCATATTCTTTCATTATATTCCATCTCCAGTCCGTCAGACGGATATTTGCAATCCGTTTCACTATTTTAGTCCCAGCTCGCTGCTTATTTTTTCGCAGCCTCTTCGGCTGATTTACGGCAATCCGCACAGAGTGTCCTGTGATTTTTCTCAACCAGTCTGAGACTATTATAATTATTTTTAGATTTTTTGTCAAAAATAATTGCATGAAGACGAATTATAGCGTATCATAGTCTATAATTATCAAAACAGCAATGTTACTGTTCATTTTGCAGCCTGATGTTTTTTGAATTCTGCATATTCACAGTAACTGTAACTATTCAGTACTTTCGGAAAGCAGTGTACCGGATAGTTACCGACAGCTACAAACTAATTACATATATAAAGGAGAGAAATCTATGAAGCTTTTAAAAGACCGAATTCTTAAGGATGGAGTTGTAAAACCGGGAAATATTTTAAAAGTAGACAGTTTCTTAAATCATCAGATGGATATTACCCTCATCAATGAAATCGGCAAAGAATTCAAACGCCGCTTCTCCGACTGTCCAATCACTAAAATCCTTACAATTGAAGCATCCGGTATCGGTATCGCCTGTATTGCTGCACAGTACTTTGATGTACCTGTAGTTTTTGCCAAGAAAGCACAGAGCGTGAATCTGGATGGAGCAATGTATACAACTAAAGTAGAATCTTTCACTCATAAGAAAGTATATGATGTGATCCTTTCCAAGAAGTTTCTCGGACCTGAAGATCATGTACTTCTGATTGATGATTTCCTTGCTAACGGATGTGCACTTCTCGGCCTGATCGATATTGTTAAGAAATCAGGGCAACTCTTGAAGGAGCCGGTATTGTTATTGAGAAAGGATTCCAGCATGGCGGTCAGGAGATCCGCGATATGGGAATCCGTCTTGAATCTCTTGCCATTGTTGATTCCATGACAGACGATTCCTTAACCTTCAGAGATTAACTATAAAAGGATGGGAAAACCCATCCTTTTTTTGTTCTATGAATTCTTTATTTTTTCTGATCTGATGTTTTCTCCACTTTTGAGTTATCTTCGGAATCATAGATCAGATTTTCTCTCGTTTCACCTTCTGATTTATCTTCTGTTTCAGGAGTTGGTGTCACTTCTTTTGAATCTTCCTCTGAGGCTGTCTTTAATGTCACTTTCGGCACAGGTGTTGCCTCTGGCGCAGGTGTCACCTCCGGTGTCGGTGTGGGATCAGGAGCGATCTCATCTTCCGTATAAGTTCCGTTATCCACAAGAATCTGATAATTATCCTTGTCGATCATCTGTGCTCCACATGTAAAAGTTCCCACAATCTTTACTCCGTTATCATACTGTGAATAATCTTTTACGTCAACTTTCTCTCCTGTCAGATAGTCAATGGCCATCTGTGCTCCGCCCTTAGCCAGTTCCTTACGATCCATAAACATGGTAAATGACATTTTACCTGCTGCAATATCCTTTACTGCCTGTGCCTCACTGCCATATCCTGTGATCATCGGCCATTCATCACTTCCTGGTTCCAGACCACTGTCATTTAAAATTTCCTCTGCAGCATAAGCAAATCCGTCATATGCAGTACAGATAATATCCGGAGCCTTCTCCTCTGCATAAAACTCACTTATAATCGAATCAAGTTTTGTCTTTGCAGATGTCTCGCTCCATCTCATGATTCCTGTATCATCAAATGACGTATTTCCGGATTTACATACAAGTGTTCCATCATCCAGATATTCCTGAAGCCCTTCCTGGATTCCATTACACAGAAACAGTGCAGCATTGTCATCCGGAGATCCCATGAGAAATTCTATTGTATAAGACTTTTTATCCTCTCTGGCTTTATCCAGATCCATTTTTTTGATAATTTCTTTGGCAATATCCTTTCCTATTGCTCTGGTATCATAAGTTACATAATAATTGATATCCGCAGTATCCCGGATCAGACTGTCATAGGAAATAACCGGTATTTCCTGCTCTTTGGCAGTTTTCAGGATATCTGTCAGACCATAGGAATCTACCGGATCAATGATCAGGGCAGAAACCTTCTCATCAATAAATTCCTGAATCTGGGAAATCTGAAGCGCAGGATCGCCGCCGGCATTCTTCACATCTGCCTCATATCCTCCATCTTCAATCTGCGAAGTCATCTCTTCGCTGTCAATTTTTGCATCCTCATCGTCATCAGAAAGAAGCACACCTATCTTTCCGGCAGAAGCTTCCGTTACCTCAGCATCTTCCTCTGATTCATCATCTGAATCTTTTCCTGAAGAATCTCCGTCTTCTTCCTCCTTCACTGATGTCTCTTTATTGTCTTCGTCTGATTTTGCACTGTCTCCTGCCTTGCTGCTGTCATCGGCATCAGAAGCATTTTTATTTTCTGCCTCTACTTTTTCACCTTCCTCAGTTACTTCGCCTACGCCCTCTTCTTCTACCTGGGCGCTTTCATTTGCTGCTTCTTTTGCCTCATTCTTCCCGCAGGCAGACAGGAACATGGAGGATACCATTATTCCAAGCAGAATAGCTGTTGCTCTTCTTTTCATAATACGATCCTTTCTGATATCATATTTATTTATCAATTCCCTTATAATCTTTTGCAATGTTCTTCAGATAATCCCGATAGGCAACGGCTGCTTTCTTTGGTTTCAGAATATGTACATTTCTTCCCATAGAAGTCAACCATCCAAAAAATGCCTTATCAACCACAACCTCAACAGTTACAATAAAATTATCCTCCCCCTTTATTTTGCAGAAAATCTCCGAGCCAAAGGTACGCTGGATTTTTTTCTTTGTAGAATTCTGACATACAAGCCTGATCTCTTTTATATTCTTCTCCTGTTTGGGAGGGTGTCGGAGCACTGATCTTTGCAGGTGCTTCAGATTCTTTTCCAATCTGTTCCTGCACATTTTCAGATTTCTCTCCTGTTTCGCCATCCGGCTGATGTATTATCGTATTATCCGCTTCTGTTTTATCTGAAGCGGATTTTTCCTCATAATATCCTCCTTCCCGTCCTCTTCTGTAATGTATATCCATTCCAAAATCACGCAGGTTTCCATATCATCATAAATACTCTTTCGCTCAGCTCGAATCCCCTGTTCTTCCAGTTTTGCCAGAATCTCCTGCATGGTGACAGGCTTTTGGCTGGTTGTCTCAGACAGCATTTTCTGCAGATACAGTATTTTTCCTTTTTGATTACATGATTTCGCCATAATTATCCTCTTACAAATCTGTGGTATATATAGTCATTTGCTTCTTTTTCCTGACTGTCATCTAACGGTGTAAGTTCTGTTTCTTTTCCATACTTTCTTTCCAGCGCATGTTGAATGAGCCAGTCTGCAAGCTGCGGATTCTTCGGAAGTAACGGTCCATGCAGATAAGTCCCTATCACATTCTTATATACTACGCCTTCATAGCCTGACTTACCGTCATTTCCTGCACCGTAAAGTACTTTTCCCAGTGGTTTGTTATTATTAATGCAGGTTCTTCCTCCATGATTCTCAAATCCAACGATCGGCATATCAAACAGCTCACTCTGCAGAACGATATTCTGGATCAGACGGCCTTCGCCCTGCTCTGTATACAAGTCTACCAGATCCAGTCCTTTCATGTTTCCCTGATCTGTTTTGTAATACTTCCCAAGTAACTGATAGCCACCGCAGATTGCAATGACAACGCCGTTATCTTCCACATAAGCCTTAAAATCCGGTTGGATTTTCTGTAGCTTCTCACATACGATCATCTGTTCTCTGTCCGAACCGCCACCCAGAAGTACGATATCAAGCTTCGAGAAATCTATTTTATCATCCAGCTCAAACGGTATGGTCTCAGCCTCAATCCCACGCCACTGGCATCTCTTCATCAGACACTGGATATTACCTCTGTCACCGTAAAGATTCAGAAGATCCGGATATAAATGTCCTATTGTAATTTTCATTATTTCTCGCCCTCCAGTCTCTTCAGAATATTTCTGGTACTGAATAATGCTGTATAGTTTACCAGCACATACAGATTCCCCACTCCGTCCTCTACTCTGTCGCGGATTGCTTTCTCAACATCGCCCTCGAGGACAGACGGGATATCCACATATTTCAGCCGCAGACGCATATCCTGACAGCGGATACCGCTTACAGTAATAGATTTCACTGAATCATTTCCGAGAAGATCAAAGTCAACATCCCAGAGCCAGGAAATATCTATTCCATCCTGAGCATTATCATTGATCGCAATAATGATGTCCTTCGGTGCCTGATCCTGCATCACTGCGGAAATATTCTGATTAAATCCCGCCGGATTCTTGGCAAGATTTAAGGTTACTCCTGTTCCCTTAATGCGAAACTGCTCCATACGTCCGTTTTCCGGATTAAATCTGCGGAGCATATCCCCGAAATGCTCTCCCGCAAATCCCGCAGTCCTCACTCCCGCATAAGCTGCCAGTATATTATACACATTATAAAATCCCTTATAATTTGCTACAATGTGTTTTCCTTCTACACAAAAGCTGAGCTGGTCGCCTACCTTTACATCCTCCGCATCAAAATCCGGCTTCGGTCTTGCAAATCCGCATTTTGGACAATAATAATCTCCAGCTGGCTGTAATGATAGAAACGATATTCCAGTTTTTCACCGCATCGCTTACAGAAACGTCCTTCCCTGATTTCATTTGCCGCAGATTTGATCACCGGTTTACTGATACCATAAGTTACATATGGATTCCCGGAATCATGGCAAGATATGCGGATAATGCATCATCACCGTTTACAATAATCTGCATCTTCGGAACCTTGCGCATCATTTCTTCCAGAATGTTCATAGTGATATCAATCTCTCCGTATCTGTCAAGCTGGTCGCGGAAAAGATTTGTCAGAAGCATATAGTCCGGTTTGATTCTCGGAAAAATATGTCTGGTAGATGCTTCATCGGCCTCAATGCATGCATAGTCCGCATCAATTTTACCATTCCATTTCGAAGCCAGCACAAATGCGGCAACAACTCCATTGAGCATATTGGAACCTGTATGGTTACAGATTACTTTCTGTCCTTCCGCTTCCAGTGCCGCACAGAGCATATTGTTGGTAGTTGTCTTTCCATTTGTACCGCAGGTTGCAAAAATAGCCTTTCGTACCTGTGAGGAAAGCTGTTCCAGAATGTCCGGACAGATCTTAATCGCCACTTTTCCTGCCCAGGTCACACCCTGTCTTCCCATTTTCTTACATACGTATCCTACAAATTTTGCTGCACAGACAGCAATCATTACTCTTATTTTCATTGTGTATGATAATTTCCTTTATAAATATAATCTTTGTTATTGCCGCTTATTTGTTTCAACTCACAGTCGGTAATTTCACAGAGTCTGACGTGTCAACAACATACTGACTGTGGTTTGCCTCATGTCAGTGGGAGATACCGATTTCTCTCCGCCCGCCACTGCCGTTCATTTTCTTATTTGCAATTCATCTACCACCTATAGAGGAGGGAGAATTCTTGCTATATCCTGTTAAAATTCTTTTTGCTCCTGATATCTTTACCCTTATTCATTCCGGAACAGCTATAGCTATAATAATCCTCTATGATCATTTCATAATGCCGGCAGAACAACTCAGTTAAACATAGTATCCTGCAAATAGTCTGAGCATACACCTGCCGCACCCTCTTGCATATAATATTGTGCTTCCTTCAGGTCATTCACAGTATAAATATATAACCTGATCCCTTTTTTGTCAAAAATCTCCTGCACATCCTCTGACCAGTATTTATAATAGACTGTAGCTGCCTGAATATTTTTTTCTTTACAGAATGCTGCGATCTCAGTCAGTTCTTCTGTAGAATATTCCTGCCATAAGGAATAAATATATCCAGGAAAATCATACAGCAGTGCTGTTCCGGCAAACATTGCCTGATTATAGATTTCCGGTATGATCTGTCCCATCACATCCGGAACACCTGCCGCTTCTGCAAGTTCGATATAATCAGCATAGTCCTCCACCGTCTTCTGATAATTACGGACAGAATACTGCTTGGAATCCAGCATCACAAAAGTATCCGGATAATCGCTCAGCAGCACCAGCAGATCTTCAAATGTTATAGGAGTATATTTTCCATAAATGGGCCGGGATAAGAATTCCTCTGAGGACAGAACTTTCTTTTCATCGCCTTCCCATTGTCCAAGAGACTGATACCAGCTATGGCGGCACACCCATACATTGTCAGATGTCTTCACAAGATCAACTTCAAACAACCTGCACCCCATCTGATAGCCTGCCAGAAAACTCTCTTTTGAATTCAGATAGGTTTTATCACCAATCCCTCCCAGTGCATGTGCGATCGTTTTATAATTTTCCCACTTAAATTCAGGTGTGGTGGCAGATATGGAATAAGCATCATTTCCCCACAGAAACAGTGTAACAGCCAGTAATTCCACCAACAACAAAAACATCCTGATGAAATAACCAAATCCTGATCGTTTCTTTTTCGTATTCTGCCTCAATTTTTCAATCTCCTGCCGGTCATTTGTATTCCTCGCTTATCTTTTGCTCTCGTATTTTGTAACATTCCAATGTCTTATTTAACACTTCTTCATCAATATGGTTTTTATATACTCTACGATTTTACGCTATCTGGCTCAAATAATCAAGGGTAATAAACGGTTATGTTACAAGGAAGTGATTTCCTATAGCATAACAAAAAAACTGCATATATACGGCATGAACACCATACATATGCAGTCTTATCATCGTCTGGACAAATATAAAATCGAAAATCTGGTTGGATTATACTAATTCAATCAGTACTTCCATTGCAGCATCGCCTTTACGCGGTCCGATCTTAACGATTCTTGTGTAACCACCGTTACGGTCAGCGTATTTTGGAGCGATCTCATCGAACATCTTAGCAACCATATCTACGTCTTTAGTGTTTTTCTTTCTTCCGGCACCCTTTGCAGGTACTTCTTTAACCGGGTAGAAAACTTTCATCATCTGACGACGAGCGTGAAGTCTGGAAGGAGCATCTTTCTTGATCTCTTTCTGTACTTCATCGTATACAGTTTTCTTCTTTCCGTCAACAACTTCTTTTACTCTCTTGCCTTCAGCATCTTTACGAGCAACTTTAGCAGTTACAGTAACAGTTTCGAAGTTATCTTTTTCACGAACAGCCATAGCTACAAGGCCTTCTGCGATTTTACGGATTTCTTTTGCTTTAGCTTCTGTAGTAACAATTTTTCCATGATATAAAAGGCTTGTTACCTGGCTTCTCAGTAATGCTTTTCTCTGGTCAGAAGTTCTGCTTAATTTTCTATATTTTGCCATTTAATTTTCCTCCATCTGTGGGACAGCCGGGCACGCTTGTTCGGTCTTACTGTCCGACTGCTTAGGCATCCCCACCGTATAATATCTCTTTGCTAACTGGTTATTGTTCCCTTAGAGAACCAATAACCTGATCAATTCTTACTCTTCTGCAGGCTGAAGCTGTAAGCCCAGCTCTTTCAGTTTCGCAAGAACTTCTTCTAATGATTTACGTCCAAGGTTACGAACCTTCATCATATCATCAGAAGTCTTGTTACATAATTCTTCAACTGTATTAATGCCGGCTCTCTTCAAGCAGTTATAGGAACGAACAGATAACTCAAGTTCATCAATGCTCATTTCCAGGACTTTTTCTTTCTCATTGTCTTCTTTCTCGATCATAACCTCAGCGGTCTTTGCATTCTCGGAAAGGTCAATGAAAAGGCTCAAGTGCTCGCTTAATACTTTTGCTGCAAGGCTTACCGCCTCATCCGGATCAAGTGTACCGTTTGTATACACATCCAGTGTCAGCTTATCATAATCGGTTACCTGACCAACACGTGTATTCTCTACAGTCATGTTGACTCTGTCTACCGGTGTATAGATAGCATCAACTGCAAGTACACCGATCGGCATATCATCAGATTTACCTTTATCAGCACTGATATATCCGCGGCCTTTTGTAATAGTAAGCTCCATAGCAAGTCTGCAGTCCTTGCCACCGTTTAAAGTAGCAATCACCTGATCCGGATTCATGATCTCGATATCCTGATCAGCCTGGATATCAGCTGCAGTTACAACACCTTTTCCTTCACATTCGATGTATGCGGTTTTCGGCTCATTGTCTGTGCTGTGGTTCTTAATAGCAAGGCTCTTCAGATTCATGATAATATCGCTCACGTCTTCTTTTACGCCCGGAATGGAGCTGAATTCGTGAAGCACACCATCAATTTTAACCTGGCTTACAGCTGCACCCGGCAGGGAAGACAGCATAATTCTTCTTAAAGAATTTCCAAGTGTAGTTCCATATCCTCTTTCCAGAGGCTCAACTACGAATCTGCCAAATTTTTTATCTTCAGATAATTCGGTAATCTCGATCTTAGGTTTATTAAAATCAAACACTATAGGGTTCCCTCCTTCTGGGTTAATAAAAGTTTGAGGGGTATTCATTCAAATACTACAATTCAGCGGAAGATAATAATCAACCACTGAATCGTATAAATAATAGAAATATTACCAGGTAATTTTCTATGATATAATCCTATGGATTATTTGGAGTACAACTCGACGATAAGCATCTCGTTTACAGGAACATCAATTGCTTCTCTGTTAGGAAGTTCTTTTACAGTTCCTTTTAAGTTCTCCTGATCTACATCGATCCATTCCGGAACAAGACGTCCGCCAGTTACTTCAAGGATACCTTTGTATCTTTCAGAACCTTTGGATTTTTCTCTGATCTCGATCTGATCACCGGCTTTTACAAGGTAGGAAGGAATGTTTACACATTTTCCGTTTACAAGTACATGCTTGTGGTCAACAATCTGACGAGCTTCTTTTCTTGTTCTTGCAAATCCCATACGGAATACTACATTGTCAAGTCTGCTCTCAAGAAGGATCATAAGGTTTGCACCAGTCTGTCCAGGCATTCTGTCAGCTTTGTCGTAGTAGTTATGGAAAGGTTTTTCCAGAACTCCGTAGATGAATTTTGCTTTCTGTTTTTCTCTTAACTGTAAACCATACTCAGACATTTTACGATTTGCACGTTTTAACTGTCTTGTGGATTTTTTATCAATTCCTAAATACATCGGATCCAGGCCAAGGGATCTGCATCTTTTCAGAACAGGCACTCTATTTACTGCCATTTCTCAAATACCTCCTAATATTCTAAATCAATTAGACTCTTCTGCGTTTTGGTGGGCGGCAACCGTTGTGTGGTACCGGAGTTACGTCGCGGATGCTTGTTACTTCCAGTCCGCAAGCCTGAAGGGCACGGATTGCAGCTTCACGTCCAGAACCTGGTCCTTTTACCATAACATCTACAGTTTTTAAACCATGAATAAGTGCAGCTTTTGTTGCAGTCTCAGCTGCCATCTGTGCTGCATAAGGAGTAGATTTTCTTGAACCTCTAAATCCAAGACCACCAGCACTTGCCCATGAAAGAGCATTTCCTTCATTGTCAGTCAGAGTAACAATTGTATTGTTGAAAGAAGACTGAATATGTGCCTGTCCGTGTTCAACGTTTTTCTTGACACGACGTTTTGCAGTCGCTTTTTTAGTCACTTTAGCCATTTTAAAACTAACCTACACTTTCCTATTTATCAATCAAATATATGTTACAAGAAACACCATGTCCACTAAATTCATTTCCTCGCTTCGCTCGTCATTCATCAAGTGTCCATGCAAGCTTCCTCATAAGATCAGCCTACGCTTATCAAATGTTTAAAGCTTTATTTATTTCTTCTTATTAGCTACTGTTCTCTTAGGACCTTTACGTGTTCTGGCGTTGGTCTTAGTCTTCTGACCACGAACCGGAAGTCCTTTACGATGACGGATACCTCTGTAGCATCCGATTTCCTGCAGTCTCTTAATGTTGAGGGCGATTTCTCTACGAAGGTCACCTTCTACTGTCATTGTTTCATCAATAACTGCGCTGAGTCTCTTTACTTCGTCATCAGTCAGATCTCTGACACGTGTGTCAGGATTAACCTCTGCCTTTGCAAGGATTTTGTCTGCGCTTGGTCTACCAATACCATAAATGTAGGTAAGACCGATTTCAATACGTTTTTCTCTTGGTAAGTCTACACCAGCTATACGAGCCATGTACTGTTTCCTCCATCTTCTACTTTGAAAGTCCTTAATGCCTGTACATCACTTACCCTCGCGAATTCTCTCACTCAAGTAAGGTGAAATGGGATGTATCGGACACATCACTTCCTTATTTCTCAGTTCCTAATTGGGGTGCCTCGGTAAAACACCCAGCTGCAATTGGCGAAAAGCAGCCTTTCCGAATTACTGCGGCCAACGGGCCAACGTTGCCTCTCGGTATTAGGCAATACATGCTAAAACTATCTTAACAGTCTGAACAACCCTTCCGGGCGTCTCACACTGCAGCCGCACGTTACACAAACTCTAAACTGTCAATCAACCCTGACGCTGTTTGTGTTTTGGATTCTCACAGATTACTCTGATAGATCCTTTTCTTTTAATGATCTTGCATTTTTCGCAGATCGGCTTTACAGATGATCTTACTTTCACTGGAAATCCTCCTTCCGTAAATTCATTAAAATCTGCAGTTTTTTGAGCGCACAAATACAATATACTCACGCGTTCGGCTTATATATTATCACAGCAAAATATAAAATGCAAGCATTTTTTTGAATAAAATCACATTTTTTCATTTTCTCCCCCATTCCCGCCTAATCATCCATCTATAAAAACTAGTTTTAATATCTATTCTGGAGCATGTTTGAAAAATCACAGCTAAACCTTCCCACTGCCAACACACAGCGTAGAAAAATAATTCATTTCATGTGCATTTGCAGGCATCTTAGATATTCTTAGGCGAAAAAAAATCTGCGTTATGAGCGACTGCCTCACTGTCTGAGCGAAGTTTGCAACGGAGCGAGTTTGATAAGGCGCTCATG
>ENA-OQDE01000494-OQDE01000494.1-human-gut-metagenome-genome-assembly--contig:-NODE-494-length-23370-cov-3.233533_pt1 | contig 23370 bp, 28 predicted proteins | sample MGYA00242768_ERZ504595 | MGnify/ENA primary metagenome ERZ504595 (study PRJEB26092, sample SAMD00036307) | human gut metagenome | host: Homo sapiens | study: EMG produced TPA metagenomics assembly of... | reverse complement strand
CCGGAATTCCAGCTAAAGGACGTATGGTAGCATCAGGTTCGTAAGGTGCTAAAAAGTCTTCCAACGAACTCCAAGCGTAATCCAGATAGTTACCTACACTGATGCCCGCTTGCTCATCACAAAGTGCTTCGGTAGTTTCACGGGTATCAACTAACGTAAGCAATTTACCCGGCATCGCATTTTTCAATGCTTTTATCAATTTGGCATATGAAGTGTCATTTATGGGTGCCACTCCCTCTTTGCCATAACCTGCTCCTTTGTCCCAAAGATTAATACCATCTAAATCATAAAGGCTGACAGCTGTTTGTACTTGTGCCGCAAAGTCACTAATTTGTGCATCTGTCAAGTTTGCGAATCCCAATCCGGTTCCGCCACCCATAATGGCAAGACAGACTTTCAACCCATTCTCTTGCATAGGCCGCAGATAGTGACTATGATTTTTCAGTACATACTCCATATCAGTCGTATAGGTCAGTGTCGCGTGTCCTTGTACTTCTTTCAAAAAAGCCGTACGTACATTCAAAATATCCAATAAGGGACCTTTATAAATGTTCGTTTCCTCAAATCCTTCACTCATATCAAAAAAATCGACACTAAGCGAAAACTGAGCTGCAATCAAAGGATTCATGACTTCCGTGTCTATGTAAGCTATTACAGTGCCCGGCTTTTCTCCTATCTCCTTTTGATCTTCAACAGGACTAATGATGTAATATATCTGATCAATAAGTTCCCCTGTTTCCACCTCAACAGCCTGAATCGGGAAAAGATAAGTATAGTTGCTACTTAGATATTCTCTTTCAAAAAGCAATTCGACCTTCTCTGACTTCCGTTCTCCCGCCCGTATAGTTACAATGGCTTCTTTTCCTCCGTTTAGCGATAAGGTATTTCCTAATCCGTTATTCCCTGGAATATTAAAATCAGAACCTTGAGTCTTTATTTTATACTCTCTACGGAATGTCTCTACTACAAAGCTTGTATAACTGCCACCATTTTTCATCGTTTCATTATTTGCATAAGCATCCTCCATAGCAATCTTCAAAGTAATATCCTTTTCAAGTGGCTTTGGAAGGATAAGGCAAAGTTCATCTTTCCTTCCTAAATCTGTTTCATCACGTCCTTCCAAAGTTGGATCTCCGATACTGAGCAATACAATCTTACTCTCCGGGCAAAGCGTACTATTCAAAGTACCTTACCATTGGCAGTTTCTACACCTTCAGTTGACTGTCCATGTGTAACATCGGGATTGATTATCATAGCATCGTCCTGACAAGACAAGAGCATTAACAGCAACCCCGCTACAGTACACATATATTGTATTATCTTTTTCATCACTTATCTCCTTTTTAGCTTATTGTTCATTGTTAATCTTCGGAACCTCTATTCCGCTAGGCCATAATTCGGCATCTGTTTTACTATAGCTTCCACGTGGTCGCTTGCTTTCCAATAAGGAACCACTTTCGCATTGTTCCCATGTCCAGTCCGGTCTTCCACTTCCAACCCTGTTCCCTCATCGAACTTCCAATAGGCACACAAAGTAGGTTCTTCGGTCGGGTTAGGAATATCATACATATTCTGACAAATCTGCTCTTGTGTACGGGCTATGCTCCAGATACGGGCTTCACAGATTTCACCGTTAAACTGACGACTCAAGTCGTGTGACTCTGTATAAGAACGACCGAAGTAGAAATTGTGATCTCCACCATTTCCAAATTCATCATCAGGCACTTTATCACCCAAACTGATGCTAGTCAGGTCACTTTTACCATGATTGGTACTAATGCTCTGCAACTGCCCGTTTACATAATAAGCGATAGTCTTAGTAGCCAAATCCCATGTCAACGCCACATGATACCATTCACCGGCTTGCAGTTGTTTGGTCTTGCTCGCTTCGGGAAATTTACCAAAAGTTGTCTGTACCTGCAACTGCTGGCGAGGGAAGTTAGCGTCTCCCAAACGCATTTGAAGATACATTTCAATGCCCATAATGGAAGAGATTTCGGTGCCTTCGTCAAACGTGTTCACCCGTATAATCGCCTCCATCGTCACAGCGCTTAGATTATTCACAACATCCGCCGTCGCACTTCCCTTATCAAATCCTGGAACGGTAACATAGACATTCTTGAGATTCATTGCCGTTGTTATAGCACTAGAGCGACGCACCAGATAATACATTGTGCGTGAGCCGTCCATTACTCCCACTCCTTCAGCCCCGCCAATAGAAAGCGGACAGAGGTAAGTGGCGTCAATCTCCAGTTCGTCGAGTTTCAAGAATCGAATACTGATGTCTTCCGAAGTCGTTTTTCCGGCAGGAATTGTAACGGACTCCTGCGATAATTGATAATGTTCGGCAGACAACATCTCATAATGAGTGTCATTCTTCGCATTATATACACCGACTAATGAAGGATCTACCTTTAAACTTACCTTGGAATCATCCCCTGCAGGATATGACAATTTCACTGTAAACGTTTTCGTCTGGCTCGTTACTTTACGATTAAAAGTAAAAGTTTCCGTATTCTTACTAGCAGCCACATTCAGGTATGCCGAATTATCGAACGGTGACTTTTCGCTGTAATCCGTATTATCACAGGCAACCGGCAGAAATAACAAAACTGCAGCTGCAAAGCACTGATAGAGTTTATGTATTCTCATAGCTTACATCGTTTAATGAACCGAAGTAGGATTCAGGAATTGAATGCCTCCACGGGTCTGTTTATAAATAATATCAGTATCGTAGTAATCGGCAGAGATATTGTAAATAGCAATACCTCCCAATGGCGTTTCCATATTGAGAACACCGTAAGCAGCTCCGGCGATGGCATTGCGCGTCACTCCGTTATTGTCGGTTAATGTACCGTCAGGAGTGACGGCCAACAGCAGACGATCCGGTGCGGCCTTGCCATATCCGGTGGCATAGAGCACGGAGGTTTCTATATCATATTCATCGGATGCAGCGGAAATATCAAGTACGAAATAGTTGAAAAGGCTGCGCTGCGCTTCCGGCAACAATGAAGGGGTACCTTCAAAAACTAACAGACACGGTGTCTGTCCCAAAGCATCTACCAGTGGCTTTAACACCGAAACATCTACCGCAGAGCCTTCCGAACCGAGGGCAATCCCGTCAAATGTCCCTGTACGCACTGCCTCAACAGCAGAGGTAATAGAGGTATTCTGTTTATCTTTAGCCGTGCAATCTATATAGTAAAGCACCTTCGTTCCATAATCCTCACGTACCAACTTCATATCCTCCCGGTCATATTCGGAAAGACGGTCTGCATTACGCATCGTTACTATATCGATACTATCCGGCAACGCACGAAGAAAATCCTTCTCACCGATAGATACTTCTGGAGCATTATCTAACCGGGCATAAACGACAGCGTGTTTCGTTGCCTTATACGCACGTAGATTCTGCGTATATGCCGCATATTCTTGCGGATTCTGTTCCTTAAACCCATTCACCTGACTATCGTGTATTTCCATTTCCGTCCAGTCGTCGCAACTGATGGTGGCAACCGACAGGAAAGTAGTCAGTAGGCATAACTTAAAGATTGATTTATATTTCATAATCTCATTGATTTAAAGGTTCGTTCTAGTTTGAAGATTGACTATTCTCAATGGAATGGTCTTTCTTATCCCACCAAGTTTAGTTCCTGCGGCATCGGGACCATTCAGCATTTGTACAGCTTGATCTATGTATTTCGGATTCCCCGTATATTCATCGGCAGGGAAAGGCAGACGACGGGGACCGATCGTTACATTCACACTATTGTTGGGGTCTTTATTCTCCACGGCAGGCAACAACTTCGGGTAGCCCGTACGACGATGTTCCGCCCATGCTTCCAGTCCCAGCGAGAATATTGCAATCCATTTTTGAGTAATGATACGCTCCAGGTTCCGTTCAAAATTCTCCGCTCCAGGTTCCCAAGCAATCGTAATGGTGCTTACAGCCGAATGACTATACTTTATATCAGCCCCGTCCATCGGGTTCACATAGTCTATAGGCTTTTTCTCTGTATCCTTCACATATCGGTCCGCTCCGGTGGTTACGCCGCGCTCTTCGAATGAAAGGGCAATCGCCTTTTCATACAATGCCTGCGCATCACCTCCATATCCCAACCACGCAACGCGCTTCGGCACGAAGGAAAGTCACCTCCGCCGCATTCATCCAGAGATACGGGTCGGTGCTGGAAATCACCTGCTTCGAGTAAAGATTAATCATGTCGTCTTTCTTCTGGGTGAATATGCCGATACGTACACCATAATAGTCGTATACATCGACTTTCTCGCCATCCTGATCGACTGTCTGCACCCCTTTGACAAACATCTTATCCAAACGCGGATCTTCATAACCTTTCATAATAGAAACCAAATCGGCACTGATACGGTAGTCATTCCAATTATTAAATAACAATTCCGAACGGTTCTCCGCCACATGAAGCATGGCGTTATCCTCATTCGATTCAATCACTCCGGCTTCCACAGCTCCTGAGCAATACGTTGTGCTTCAGTAGGATTGACATAGCTCATACGCATGGCAATACGAAGTTGCATGGAATGTACAAACTTACGCCATTTGGAAATATTTCCGTAATACAGATCTTCCAATTTGCGGAAAGCCTCGGACGACAAGTCTTTATTTTCTTCCAGCACTTTATCCGCTTCTTCCAGTTCCTTCAGCATCTGTGTATATACTTGTTCCTGCGAATCATAAGGGACAGCCAAATCTTCACCCGAATTATCATTATCCATCATCTTCGAGTAAGGAATCGGACCATAAATATCCGTCACACGATGCATGATACAGACACGGAGGATTTTACCGAAAGCTAAAGCCACAGGATCATCCGTCTTGTTCAGCATATCACGATACTGCGGATACATATCTTTGATCGGATCGGCAAATGGAGATTTCAGCCATCCTGTTCGGGATTGAAAGTGGAGAATTTCATCACCCAAGTGTCTACGATTCCCTCCAGATAGCCACCATAAGCTCCTCCTGCCATGGCATCCATAAACTGGTAAAGGTGCTCACGTGTAGGGATAACCAACCCTGCATTCCTTTGAGCGTAGCACCGACAATATGATTCTCACGCTGCATTTCTTCTCCGTCCGCTTCATACATACTCCGGTTGATATCACTGTCGAAACAACCGCCCAACGGGAGCAGAAATAATGAAAGGATCATTATCAGAAGAATGTTATATATTCGTTTCATGTCCATCATAGTATTTAGAAGTTAATCTTTATATTGAAACCTATATTCCGGGTACTCGGCATCATGAAGTAGTCGATTCCCTGATAATAGTTGTTCGTAGTAGCTACTGCTTCAGGATCGAAAGGGGCTTTACAGTAGATCATCCAGAGATTTCTTCCCACAAGGGATACATTGATATCACAAACATTGCCTAGCCAGCGACGCGGAATAGTATAACCGATATGTGCCTCCTGCAGTCGCAAGTTGGTAGCACTATAAGTATAGTAAGTAGGCAATCCGCTCTGCGAAGCTACTACCTCATAGAAACTCTGTGGATTCACCCGGCTGCGCCCATTCACCCACACCCCTCCGGCATCACGCGCGGCAGCAGAGGTTTCAGATACTCCATAGAGATCAAGATAGGCCTGTGTTGCCGAATAAACGATTCCTCAGACGGGCTGTCAACAGGAAACCGGCATTGATACCTTTATAAGAAAAGCTATTATTCCAAGCCAGATTTGCCTTAGGAAGTACGCTTCCCAACTTGATATCACCTGCATTGTCGATGGCTGTCACATTGCCGCTATCGTCGATCAGTATATTACCGTTAATATCACGTTTCAAATCGGCATGTGTATAAAGATCACCCAAAGTACCACCCTCTTTCAGGATAAATTTCGCCTTTCCGAATCCGCGTCCTTCATCGGTTTTGAGTTCCAGTTTATCCACATTGTATGTCTTGCCCGTTTCCGGATGAACGTAATCTTTTACCAATTCTACGATTTCATTCTTGTTGGCCGAGAATGTAAAACTGCTGTCCCAACTGAAATCTCCCCAACGATGTCCATAAGACAACATAGCCTCAAAACCGTAGTTACGTACATATCCTGTCTGCACATACAGTTTATCGTATCCCGACGATACGGGAAGCCGCGGGTCGAATGTCTGATTGTAAGTATTAGCGTAATAGAATGATCCGCTCAACTTGAAATCTTTAAATAAGGTTGCATCCAACCTATCTCCACGAGTCGGTACGTTCGGGGTATAATTTACCAATGGGATAATTCGTCTGCGATTTCCAGTCTTGCTTATTGGCATCATACGAGTAAGTAGGATAAGTAAGAAAACGCGGATAAGGATTACCGACAGAACTAAACGATCCGCGTACTTTAAGATAATCCACCCAATCGGGCAGTTTCAACATTTCAGTGATGACTGCCGAAAGTCCTACGGAAGGATAGAAGAAAGAAGCCTGCGGAGAATGCGTCAACTGGGAAGCCCAGTCGTTACGTCCTGTCACGGTGAGGTAGAGCATACTTTTCCACCCTACTTCGGCACTGGCAAAAACTGACTCGGTCGCTTCACGCCACCCTACCTGCGTAGCACGTTTCTTTGCGTTGTCAAGATCGTAGACATTGAACAAATTAGGAATACCCGTTTCGCGTATCGGTCCGGCGTAGCCAATTCTTTACTAGTCACTCCACTATAACTGGCACCAATATTGGCAACTATCGTAAAATCCTGAATACGTTTGTTGATGTTCACCAGCACATCGGCATACGTCTGTGAATATTGTCCGTTGTTTACCGTATAATGTCCCTGCGTACTACCGTCAGTCAACGTATTACTACTGCTTGCATAGAGTTTACCTTCATATTCGCTATGAGTATTGTCGATGCGGACACGCCCTGCCACGTTCAGCCAGTCAAGAATCTGGTAACTCAAACCTGCCGAAGCCATATAACGTTTCTTGTTGTTCAGACGGAGATTACGGTAAGCAATCCAGTAAGGATTCTGCATACGGAGGTCACCTTCGCCCTGTGGCCAGAACTGTACACTGATCTTTCGCGCTTCATCCCAACGCTCGAAATTCTTCACGATAGAGAAATCGTCTCCACGAGGGAAAAGATAAGCAGAAACCAATGGATTGGAGTACTGCCCCTGATTGGTCATATTACGGTCGTTCTGGAGAATATAGCTTGCACTTACATCCAGTTTCATCTTATCATTCAAGAAACTGGTCGTATTACGGAAAGTAAAATTATATCTGTTATACCTATTGTTGGGAACCATCCCTGCCGAATTGACGGCAGCTGCAGAAAAGAAAGTCTGATTTTTATCTGTTCCGGTAGACAGCGTAATGGAATTTGTATATACCGCACCCGTATCAAAAAATCATCCGGTTCATATCCTGTTTGAGCAGCCGGGGTCAGCTTTGGTCCCCAGCTATAAATATTGGAATTTCCTGTTTTACCATTACTTCCTGTACCATAACGTCCTTGGAAATCGGGCATCTTAAAAGCATTCAACCATTCAATGCCACTTGATACACCGACTTGCAGTTTGCCTACCTGTCCTTTTTTCGTAGTAATCACAATCGCGCCATTCGCCGCATTACTACCATAAAGGGCGGCCGCCGCTGCTCCGGTCAATACGGAAATACTTTCTATGTCTTCCGGATTAATATCAGCAATTGCCTCGGTGGCCCCTTTTGAACCAAATTCCGTGTCACCTCCGCCACCGAAATTATACATCGGAATACCGTCAATCACGTACAAAGCATTGCTACTCTGTTCAATGGACTTCGTACCACGCATAACCACTCTGCTTGCCCCACCGACACCGGAAGAACTCGTATTGATAGTAACTCCCGCTACTTTACCATTCAGGCTGTTCACAAAATTTGCATCCTTAATCTGAGTCAGTTCGTCGGACTTTACTTGTTGTACGTTATAGCTCAACGCTTTCTGTTCGCGTTTAATACCAAGTGCGGTTACAACGACTTCACTCAACAGTTTTGTATCTGAAACCAGCTGCACACTATACGTATTCTGGCCGGTCACTTTTACCGTCTGTGGAGTATAACCTACATAACTGATACTCAACACGCTTCCTACAGGAGCTTCGAGTATAAAATTACCGTCCATGTCCGTGATAGACCCGACACTCGTTCCTTCAACATGTACATTAACCCCAATTAGAGGTTCTCCGTTATCATCCAGCACACGTCCGGTGATACGTTTGGCAGATGCGGTTTCCACTTCCTGTTTTTCTTGCGGAACGATGATTACGTATTTTCCTTTTAACTGATAGGTATATCCTGTATTTCTAAGGATTTCTTTGAGAGAACTCTCCAACGTAGCCTTTTCCAACGCCAAATTGATGGAGGGTTTGTTTTTCAACTGCGATTCGTTGTAGCCAACGGACAGTTTCGTTTGTTTTTCCACTTCTTTCAATGCCTCGATAACCGATATATTTTTCTTATGGATCGTAATCCGGGCACTGCTATTTTGAGCAAAAGTGGATGTAGAAAGGAGCAGACAGCACAAAAAAAGCATAAATACTCGGCTGAATGTCTGCTTATTGGCTATAAATTCATAAATTTGCTGCATCTTCTTAGTATTAGTTTATACAGATAAAGTTAGATTCTCGAATTTAGTAGCGTCTGGTTAACGCTAATAGTAAGAATTCCGATTTCACATCCGGGGGAAGGTTGCAGCTTCCCCCGGATATTTTTTCCGCATAGGCTCAATGTGTTTTAAGGTTAATATCAGTATATCTTATTTTTTATTTCGTTCTCCGATAATGTAACGTACCTTCAGCGATAGCGGAAACATAGCATTTGTCTCCCACAATCTGATAATTCAGATTCCCCGTTACACGAGCAACGATATCCATTATTTCTTCTATAGAAGCATTTTGCCCGAAAGTAAGATTGAAACGGTCACCTTTCAGACTACGGAAACTGTAAACAAATGTGTAGGGGTATTTACGTTCAAGACGGGTGAATATTTCCTCCAGCGTCATGCTGCGAAATACGATTTCACCACGTTGCCAGGCTGTGATATCCTGCATATCAGGACGAACTACGTTTCCGGAACGAGTGCGCTTATTATATGCCAGCTGTTCGTTCGGATTTAAAACTTCCTGATTCTTCTGTCCGTTATACTCTACCAACACTTTTCCCGAAATCAACGTTGCCGTCACTTCGTCTTCATCCGGATAAGCGGTCACATTGAACTCTGTTCCCAATGCGGTCACCTGAAAATCGGAGGACTTCACAATAAAAGGATGCTCTTCGTCACGCTTCACTTTAAAATTGGCTTCTCCTACCAGATAAACACATCGTGTATCACCCGTGAATTGCTGTGGATAAAGTAAAGTACTTTGAGAATTTATCAACACTTGTGTACCGTCCGGCAAAGTTATATTTCGTGTCTCGGCTGTAGGAATATATGCTTGCAACAGGTCCGGAGCCTGGCGGTTCTGCAATGCCAGATAGATAGAAATAGAAGAAACAGTTATCAATAAAGCTGCCGCTACCCGCCAAACCACTAAACGGTACGTAAAGAATAAATCCGTCGTCTTGATCCGATTCCCGTAAGTTCATGCATCCGTTCCAGAGAATCACGATAACCGGGAGTTGTGACAGCTTCGGTCGCCTCCCAAAGTTTATTTAGTTCATGTTCTTTTTCGTCGGCACGCTCTTCGTCAGTCAACCATGTACGAAAATCCTGATTGACTTCCTCCGGATAGTCATGTTTAATATAGCGGTCGATTACGTCGCAAATATAATTCTTCATAAAGTGATATTTATTATTGTATTTTAAAACGCTTACATAAATATCACTATCCAGAAAGAAAAACTACGGGAAGATTCGGAATAGAATAACAAACATTAACATTTTACGAAGTTCAGTCAATGTTTTATAGATATGATCTTCTACTGTACGTAAGGGGATTTGTAATTTATCTGCTATTTCTTTATGAGAAAGCCCCTCAAAACGACTCATCTCAAAAACCTGTCTACGGCGGTCAGGCAACTGACTAAGCGTCATCTTGATAAGCAGCAGCACTTCTTTATAATATAGATTTTCTAACAGGGAGGAATCTTCATCACAAAGTTCACCCAACAACTGTGCTTTCAAAACTTTATCTTCATATTCCTGCTCTACCTTCTGATGCTTGAACAGATTGAATATTTCATTCCGGGTCACGGTATAAAGATAACTAGTCATGGTTTCCTGCCCCTCCCACAATTCAGGACGGGTCCATAACTTAAGAAATATATTTTGGGCAATATCTTCTGCATCCTCCTCCGACTTGGTCAACAACCGCGCAAAATTCTTGACTCGGGGGAAATTAGCGGCATAAAATTGCTCAAAACGGGTATCCATGTCATCTCTCTTTCCATTCATTCATTAAGTCTTTTTACAATGAAAGTTGGACAAATATAGACAAAATTAGGAGAAGACAAAGAATATAAATAAAAAAACATCCCACCTTCTAACCCCAAACAGGTCTAAAAGGTGGGAGTATAAATATGATTCAAATAATTTCAGAAGTTATTCTTCATCCATCAAAATTTCCAGAATCTGACAAGCAGCTTTCGCTACCGGAGTACCCGGACCGAAGATAGCAGCTACACCTGCCTTATACAAGAAATCGTAATCTTGTGCAGGAATAACACCACCGGCAATCACTACAATGTCTTCGCGACCCAGTTTCTTCAGTTCTTCAATAATTTGCGGAACCAATGTCTTATGTCCGGCAGCCAGTGAAGAAACACCTACTACATGAACGTCGTTTTCAACAGCCTCGCGAGCAGCTTCCGCCGGAGTCTGGAACAACGGTCCCATATCCACATCGAAGCCACAGTCAGCATAACCGGTTGCTACGACTTTAGCACCACGGTCGTGACCGTCCTGTCCCATCTTTGCAACCATGATACGAGGTTGACGTCCCTCTTTCTTCGCGAACTTCTCGGCCAGTTCACAAGCACGTTTGAAGTCGCTATCGTTTTTACTTTCTGATGAATACACGCCTGATATCGTTCTAATTATTGCTTTATAACGTCCTACTATCTGTTCGCAAGCATAAGAAATCTCACCCAATGTTGCGCGAACACGAGCTGCTTCCACAGCCAATTCCAACAAGTTACCCTTGCCAGTCTTCACACATTCGGTAATTGCTGCCAATGCTTTGTCCACTTCAGCCTGGTTACGTCCATCTTTCAAACGTTTCAGGTTTTCAATCTGTTCAAGACGAACGGCTGTATTATCAATTTCAAGAATATCAATCGGAGCTTCTTTTTCCAGACGATACTTGTTCACACCGACAATTGTCTGCTGACCACTGTCGATACGAGCCTGTGTACGTGCAGCAGCTTCTTCGATACGCATCTTTGGAATACCTGTTTCGATAGCTTTCGCCATACCACCCAGTTTTTCAATTTCCTGAATATGCTCCCAAGCCTTGTGTGCCAGTTCGTTCGTCAGAGATTCTACATAGTAAGAACCACCCCATGGGTCAACGTTCTTGCAGATGTAAGTTTCTTCCTGAATGTAAATCTGTGTATTACGTGCAATACGTGCAGAAAAATCTGTTGGAAGAGCAATAGCCTCATCCAATGCATTGGTATGCAAAGATTGAGTATGCCCCAAAGCTGCAGCCATAGCCTCAATACAGGTACGTCCTACGTTATTGAACGGATCCTGTTCGGTCAGTGACCAGCCGGAAGTCTGCGAGTGAGTACGCAACGCCAGTGATTTCGGGTTCTTCGGATTGAATTGTTTCACAATCTTTGCCCACAACATACGTGCAGCACGCATCTTGCTATTTCCATAAAGTGATTGGTTCCAATCGCCCAGAAGAAAGACAGACGCGGTGCAAATGCATCAATATCAATGCCTGCTGCCGTTCCTGCACGAAGATATTCCAAACCATCGGCCAATGTATAAGCTAACTCGATATCCGCGGTTGCGCCTGCTTCCTGCATGTGATAACCGGAGATAGAGATAGAGTTGAACTTAGGCATCTTCTGCGAAGTGTATTCGAAAATATCAGAAATAATCTTCATAGAGAATGCAGGCGGATAAATATAAGTATTACGCACCATGAATTCTTTCAGAATATCATTCTGGATAGTACCGGCCATTTCTTCGAGTTTAGCACCTTGTTCCAGACCGGCATTGATATAGAATGCCATAATCGGAAGTACAGCTCCATTCATTGTCATAGACACAGACATCTTGTTCAATGGGATACCATCAAACAGCACTTTCATATTTTCCAATGAACAGATAGATACACCGGCTTTACCTACGTCACCTACTACACGTTCGTGATCGGGGTCATAACCGCGGTGAGTAGCCAAGTCGAATGCCACTGACAAACCTTTCTGACCGGCAGCCAAATTACGGCGATAAAATGCATTTGATTCTTCGGCGGTAGAGAATCCGGCATACTGGCGGATGGTCCAAGGACGAAGAGTGTACATAACTGAATACGGACCGCGCAGATAAGGAGGAAGTCCGGCAGCATAGCCAAGGTGTTCCATTCCTTCGAGGTCTTCTTTTGTATAAACAGGCTTCACTTCAATGTGTTCCGGTGTTTTCCAGTCAGCGGAGATACCGTTAGCCTTTTGCCATTCAGCACCATTAGTCGGCTGAAATGCGGCATATATATCGATGTTTTTAAAATCTTTTCTCATCTTACTTCAATAGTTTAGCGTTAAACTCTTTCAAGGTATCCAATACATTGACACGAACATGGATGAAGTTTTCGATACCTGCAGCTTTCAGGTCGTCCATACAAGCCGGAGCACCGGCAACGATAAACATAGCACGACCATTCAGTGCTTTGAAAGCAGGAATTGCATATTCAGCATATTCATCATCGCTGGAACAGATAACAACAATATCAGCTTTTGCAGCTATAGCTGCCTCTACTCCTGCTTCTACTGTCTCAAATCCCAGATTATCAATTACTTCATAACCGGCACAAGCCAGGAAGTTACAAGAATATTGAGCACGTGCCTGACGCATGGCCAGATTACCAATGGTTAACATGAACGCTTTCGGACGTTTGCCTGATGCTTCTGTTTCGAGACGCAATGCTTCAAACTGACTGGCAGCACGATCGAACACCAGAGTATCCACCTCTTTTTCGCAAGTGTGAGAGTCACCTCCGCAACAACACTTACCTTCAACAGGTTGCTTATTGCCAGCCTTTTCATTGAAGTTCGGGAATTGGTTGGTACCCAACAGCACTTCACGACGCTGTGCAACTGCTTTATGACGAGCTTTGTTGCTCTCATTCACAGCAGCCTGAACAGTTCCTGCTTTCAATGCCGCATAGAAGCCACCTGCTTCTTCTACAGCAAGGAAGAGTTCCCAAGCCTGTTTTGCAATAGCCACAGTCAGATTCTCGATATAATAAGAACCGGCAGCAGGTCGATCACTTTATCAAAATGAGATTCTTCTTTCAGCAGCAGTTGTTGGTTACGAGCCAGGCGTTCTGAGAACTCGTCCGGAGTCTCATAAGTCTTATCAAACGGAGTTACCGTCATAGAGTCTACGCCTCCTAATGCAGCACTCATGGCTTCAGTCTGTGTACGAAGCAGATTTACATGTGCATCAAACAAAGTAAGATTGAAAGTAGAAGTTTCGGCATGAACCGCCATTTTTGCTGCGCAACGACATTCTCCGTTAGGACCTTTATTCTCGCAATCACGCACACATTCGGATTGTAAGAAGCTACAATATTTGCCCAAAGCAACGTGCCGCACGGAATTTCGCTATTTCAAGGAAATAATTGGAACTGATACCAAAATTAAATTTGATTTTCTTGGCTACTATGGCAGCAGGAATACCGGCATCAGTCAATTGACCCATATATTCATTTCCCCAAGCCAGAGCATAACCCAGTTCCTGAGAAATATAAGCGCCTGCATTATTCAATGATAAAGCGTTTACATTCAGCACACGATAGAAAGGAAGCGGCTGAATGGCTTCAATCAAAGATTTGGCTGTTTGTACATATCACCTTTCTCCTTGCCACGAGTCAGCATCTTGTTGAAGAAATCATAGTTGATAGAACCTTTCAGTTTCTTCACATCATAATCTTTCTTCTGGAAATAAGCTACCAGCAGATTAGCCAACTCAACCACATGCCCCTGACAAGTTGAGAAATTCAGTTCAACACACTCTGCCTGAATATCACTTAACAGTGTTTCAATATATTCCGCATTAAGTTCTTTTGCTTTCACATGGAAAGAAAGTGAGTCAACACCCTTATTTAGGATATCCAGTGCTTTCGCATTGGCTTCTTTCGGACATTCTACTCTAATTTCCTGACGAACCAACCATGCATTGTTGTCTTTTTTAGTTCCTCTTAAATAAGGGAACTCTCCAGGAAGTGCATCAGTAGTTTTTAAATCCTCCAGATCTTCCATCCGGTAAAAAGGTTTCACTTTAAACCCTTCGTTTGTTTTCCAAACGAGCTTCTTCTCAAAATCAGCACCTTTTAAATCGGCTGTAACCTTCTCCATCCATTGTTCGGTGGAGGCAGGAGAAAAGTCTGAGAAGAGTTTTTCTTTTTTGTCTGCCATAGTTTATTTAAAATTAAAACAAGATTAATATTGTCTTTATTTTTATCTATCTCTTTCTAAATGTCAGTCGTTCGACCTGCAAATATAACCAATAAGTTAAAACGAATCTCTTTTTTAGGGAAAATTCGCACAGGACGCCCCGATTCGTCAAGTGCATACAATCTGCATAGAAATTCTTCATTTTTAGTTCTTCTTTTATTTGATTAGCTCCAATGTTATGAGTAATTTTGCACTCGTTTTTAGAAAAACATTATAAAAACTGCTATATTATGGATTGGTTACAAAGTTTATTATGGGACCCCAGCTCCGTAGCTCACATCGTGCTCCTCTACGCATTTGTAGTGGCTGCCGGCGTGTATCTTGGTAAGATAAAGATATTCGGAGTTTCTTTGGGCGTCACATTTGTTTTGTTTGCCGGCATCCTAATGGGACATTTCGGCTTCACAGCCGATACACACATCCTACATTTCATCCGTGAATTCGGATTGATCTTGTTCGTATTCTGTATCGGTCTTCAGGTGGGGCCATCTTTCTTCTCCTCTTTCAAAAAAGGAGGAATGACATTAAACCTGTTGGCTGTAGGCATCGTAGTGTTAAATATTGCTGTCGCACTGGGGCTTTATTACCTCTGGAACGGCCGGGTAGAACTGCCGATGATGGTAGGTATCCTTTACGGAGCAGTGACAAATACTCCGGGACTTGGTGCTGCCAATGAGGCTCTGAATCAGTTGCATTATACCGGTCCGCAGATTGCTCTCGGTTATGCATGTGCTTATCCCCTCGGTGTGGTAGGTATCATTGGTTCTATCATTGCCATCCGTTACATCTTCCGTGTCAATATGGCGAAAGAAGAAGAAAGCCTGAAAATCCAAAGTGGAGATTCACACCACAAACCTCACATGATGAGCCTGGAAGTTCGCAATGAATCAATTAGTGGAAAAACGCTGATTGAAATCAAGAATTTCCTGGGCCGTAAGTTCGTTTGCTCCCGAATTCGTCATGATGGTCATGTAAGTATTCCCGACCATGAAACAGTGTTTAATATAGGCGACCAGTTATTTATCGTCTGCTCGGAAGAAGACGCTCCTGCAATTGTAGTATTTATCGGAAAAGAAGTGGAGCTCGACTGGGAAAAACAAGACCTCCCAATGGTTTCCCGTCGTATTCTGGTTACCAAACCGGAAATCAATGGTAAAACATTAGGTTCTATGCACTTCCGTAGTATGTATGGGGTCAATGTCACTCGTATCAACCGTTCCGGTATGGACCTGTTTGCCGATCCGAATCTGATACTTCAGGTAGGTGACCGCGTTATGGTGGTAGGACAGCAAGATGCAGTGGAACGTGTTGCCGGTGTACTGGGTAATCAGTTGAAACGCTTGGATACACCGAACATTGTTACGATCTTCGTTGGTATCTTCTTAGGTATCCTTCTGGGTAGTCTTCCGATTGCATTCCCGGGTATGCCGACTCCTTTAAAATTAGGTTTGGCAGGCGGACCGCTGGTAGTGGCTATTCTTATCGGCCGTTTCGGTCATAAGCTGCATTTAGTGACTTATACAACCATGAGTGCCAACCTGATGCTTCGTGAAATCGGTATCGTTCTCTTCCTTGCCAGTGTCGGTATAGATGCCGGTGCCAATTTCGTGCAAACGGTAGTCGAGGGAGAGGGATTACTATACGTAGGTTCCGGTTTCCTTATCACCGTTATCCCGCTACTTATCATCGGCACCATCGCAAGATATATTATAAGGTAAACTACTTCACCCTGATGGGATTGATAGCCGGTAGTAATACCGACCCACCGGCATTGGCTTATGCCAATCAAACAACCTCCGGAGATGCTCCGGCAGTGGGATACTCTACAGTTTATCCGTTATCGATGTTCCTCCGTATTCTGACGGGACAGATGATATTATTAGCAATGATGTAAATCAAGTTTAGCATATAAACAATAAAGCCGCTATATCCAAATGGAATACGCCGGCTTTATTTATTTTTTCAATCTGCTTTTCTATCCTGTCATACAAGCTGCAGTTTCTTTACTACAAATTCTTCAATGAACCGCACTGTCTCTTCAATTCCCAAAGAAGAAGAATCGATGCACAAATGATAAGTAGCTGCTGCTCCCCACGTTTTATAGCTATAATAATTATAGTATTCCGAACGTCTCTTATCCGCTTTTTCGATCATTTCTTCTGCAGCTTCCGCATCAATATGATGCATGCCACACAACCGCGCTATGCGATCTTCTTTAGAGGCTGAAATAAAAACATTAGCGCAACGAGGATGCTCTCTCAGAATATAATCTGCGCAACGTCCTACAAAGACACAAGATCTTTCTGCTGCCAGATGACGGATCACATCACTCTGTACTTTGAACAAGGCATCATGCTCAAGCAGTTGTTACATGGCATAGCTCCCTCACTGATAAAAGGGAAACGCATACCGAACAGTCCGCCAATAATACCCTGCGAGGCTTTTTCATCAGCCTTTTCAAAAAACTCCTTACACAATCCACTTTCCTCCGAAGCCAGATTAATCAGTTCCTTGTCGTAGAAGTTGATTCCCAAACGGGCTGCCAACTTCTCTCCTATTTCTTTTCCGCCGCTACCTAACTGACGGCCGATATTGATAACATAATTACCGCTCATAGTACATTTTGTTTTATGGTTCTGTAGCAAACATACGACTTTTTTCTAAAAATCACATCATCAAACGAAGTTATATTTGAAAGTGACTATGAAATATCCTTTTATTTCCTGGTTACGGAACTCATAAAAACCATCAGAAGAAGTCGTACGGCCGAAACTTTTCCTCTTTCCGAGAATATCCGCCCAATAAGCAGACAGTTCCGCTTCTTTCTTTTTCAAGAACCGCCAGCTGGCACTTGCATTCCACAACATCTGGTCATCTTCGCCTTTACGGATATTCGTACCATTACGGAAAGAATAAGCCCCGTCAGTCCGTAATTGCAAGCCAAAAGGAAGATCAACGTACCCCTCAAGACGAAAACTATAATTACGCGTATAGGTATCGTTATCATTGATAGAATTAAGCGAATACTGATAATTCCAGGAAGTAGAGAAATCAATACCTCCCAGGTGGGCTGATAAGATACATTCGCGTCACACCCCAATCCGGTATCACGTGTCGTACTTTTCTTCGGTTCGAGGCTCTTGTCTTCATTAATCATACTGACACGATTGCTATGATTACCGTTCATATCCAACCGCAAGGAAAAATGTCCCAGACGCTTCCACCAGTTGGCACTTCCATATACATTCCAGTTTCCGTTAATATTAATAGGAGATGTCTCACGTCCGCCGGTTTTTGCATCATATAGCACTACCTGCGTCACACTGTTCTGTTCCATCTGCCCGCCGATATTCGCAGATATACCTTTTTTTGAATGTTGAAAGCTCACACGGACACTATGAGAAAACATCTGTTTCAAATCCGGATTTCCCCGGGTGATATACAACGGATTACTGTTATCCGTCAGCGGCATTAAATCTGATAAGGAGGGTTGCCGGGTTCTACCGCTATAATTGAAAGTGATCCGGGCCTCTTTCTTTTTCCAATTCACCCATATCATAGGCTGAAAGTCGATAGTATGCATGGTAGTGTCCGCATAGAGCTTTCCCATTTTCCGTTCAATGGCACGTTTTTGCGGAGTCATCCCTAATGAGGCATTAAACATCCAGGTATCATCAGAGTAATTAAGCCCCACATCCAGATTATGGCCATTCGTACGACTATGACTCCGATTACTCAAACTATCCACATACCTGCTTCATAGTCGGGAGGTAGTTCACCAAAGACTTCCGACTTCGTCAGAGAAGATAATTCATACGTATCACGATTATCACGCTCATAGTTAGTATCCCAGTTATATGCTACCCGGAAATGCATCTTCTTACCAATAGGCTGGGCAAAGGTAATCCCGACTCTCCATGAATTATTTTTTTGAGGCGACTTCAAATACTGGTTACGAAAAAGCACCGAATCATTTCCCAATTTATCTTCAAGACGGAAATAAGTAGTTTTAGAAAGCGAAAAACTTTCATTATCTCCCCACGAATCCGAGTTCAGGATATTCAATGCCAGCGTTGTACCTTTTTCATTCAGACGTCTCATAATACCCATCATCCAGCTATAACGGTTCGACTGATTCTCCGAACGCGACCGGTTCTCACTACGATTCACTTTTATATCCCGGGGAATAGATTCAAAGTCATCAAACAAGCTCTCATGACTTATGCCGGGAGGAGCATCAAAAGATGCATTCTGGCTACTGTTTTCATTCCTATTAGGAGAGATTCCTAAATTACCGGTAAAATGTATACGTGTACGTTTATCTACTTCCCAGCTTCCCATGAAGTTAGAACTAATCGACCGCCCCTTAGAGTTACTTTCGTTAGTAGACGCAGAGTATTGATTACCTGCCGGCAAATACTGTTCCTGATAAATGGAAGAAAGATTTCCGTTCCGGTTCAAATTATAGTTCACACTTCCGGTCAGGGAGAATTTCTTACCGAATTTATGAGTCATATTCATTCCTACCGAATTGTTGATATTATCCTTGTACGTACTATTCTGGTATCTGTTGGTAGACTGTGCGATAAAAGAAAGATTATCTCCGTCTTTACTAAAATAATTCACTTGCCCCTCGAAATCCTTCTTCTGGTTATTCCCGTATCCTACCGTTGCATTTGTCAGCCAGGTTTTATTCAATTCATCCTTAGTCTGCAAGTCGAGTACATATTTCTTTTCTCCTGAACTAATTCCGGTGAACTCCTCTTCTTTCGATTTCTTATCATATACTTTCAACTTACTAATCAGGTCTGCCGGAAGATTTTCGAGTGCCGTCTTTTATCTCCGGAGAAAAAAGCTTCGCCATTTACATTGATTTCACTGATGGGCTGTCCGTTGTATGTCAACGAATTATCTTTCTTATTATATACCAATCCGGGAACACGCTTCACTAAATCTTCCAGATAAGCTCCTTCACGAGTTTTAAAAGCGGCAGCGTTGATAACCGTAGTATCTCCCTCCATCACTACTTCCTGCAATTTTCCCGTTATCGTCACTTCACTAATCTGAATATCATCATCTTTCAATACCACTGTACCGATATTCACCGATACAGAGTCTTCCAGTGCCCGGTATACAGATTGCATTCCCATAAAAGAGACTTTCAACAGGTATTTCTTTTTCTTCTGCGGTTGATAATTAAGAATGAAACGCCCATTCTTATCACTTGTTATTCCCTTGATAAAGGCAGAATCGCTTTTCGCCAAAATAACAATGCTGGCAGATGGTAATGCCCGCTTCTCATTACTGCCGGCTTCCACTGTCTGCACTCTTCCTCGCACAGTTCTCACTTGTTGAGCATACAGAGCAGTATGTCCCCAAAGTAGCAGCAAAAGCAATCCCACTAACTTACAAGCGTTCATATCTAATAGTAGTTAAGTCTGATATTTATGTTGATCTAAAACAAATCGGGACAAAGTTAATAACTTTTACGTAAAACGGTTAATCCCAGAGTTATTTTTTATACCTTTGTCCATCCATTATTCAATCAGCAACTTAATGAAGAGGATTATACTAATCACAGGAGGACAACGATCCGGTAAAAGTTCGTTTGCGGAAAAAAAAGCGCATGAACTTACTACGTCACCGGTTTACTTGGCCACTGCCAGGATATGGGACGAAGAATTCAGAAAAAGGGTGGAACGCCATCAAAAGAACCGTGGTCCTGAATGGACAAATATAGAAGAAGAAAAAGAATTGAGCCGTCACAATGTAGCGGGCAGAGTCGTAGTGATAGATTGTGTAACTCTTTGGTGCACTAACTTCTTTATGGAGTTTGATTCTAACGTTGCCTCCTCATTGGAAGCCGTCAAAAAAGAATTCGACAAATTTACCCAGCAGGATGCCACTTTCATATTTGTAACTAATGAGATTGGTTGGGGGGGAGTTTCCGAGAACAAACTGCAACGTAAATTCACAGACTTGCAAAGTTGGACCAATCAATATATCGCATCGCATGCCGACGATGTATATCTCATGGCAAGTGGTATTCCCGTAAAAATAAAATAAACATGAAAACGTTTCATATTCAAAAGCCGGATGAAGCTATCAAAGAAGCTCTGATTGACAAAATCAATAATCTGACCAAGCCTAAAGGATCGCTTGGAAGACTGGAAGAAATTGCTTTGCAAATCGGACTGATCCAACAATCCCTTTCTCCACGATTAACTCATCCTCAAAATATAATCTTTGCCGCGGATCATGGCATCGTAGAAGAAAAAGTCAGCCCATCTCCTAAAGAAGTAACCTGGCAACAAATCAGCAACTTTCTTCATGGGGGAGCAGGGATCAATTTCCTGTGCCGACAGCACGGTTTCACTCTTAAAATTGTAGACGCAGGAGTCGATTATGATTTACCTTATGAAAAAGGTATCATTAACATGAAAGTCGGAAGAGGAACACGCAATTTCCTTCATAGAGCAGCCATGACACCTGAAGAGATGGAACTTTGCCTGGAGCATGGTGCCAATGTGTGGACACTTCTCACCAGGAAGGCTGCAATATCATTAGCTTCGGTGAAATGGGAATCGGAAATACTTCGTCCTCTTCTCTATGGATGACTTGCTTCACCGGAATCCCATTAGATCAATGTGTAGGTGCAGGAAGCGGACTCAATCACCAGGGAATAAACCACAAATACGAAGTTCTGAAAAGATCTCTCGAACAATATCCGGGAGAGCATTCCGCAGAAGAAATCCTCTGCCGTTTCGGAGGTTACGAAATGGTAATGGCCGTAGGAGCAATGCTCAAAGCTGCAGAACTGGGAATGGTTATTTTAATTGATGGATTTATAATGACCAATTGTATTCTTGCCGCTTCACGCCTTTATCCGGAAGTGATGAGCTACGCCATATTCGGTCATCAGGGAGACGAGAGCGGACATAAGCTCTTATTGGATTATCTCGGAGCACGTCCCCTACTCAATCTCGGATTAAGACTTGGAGAAGGAAGCGGTTCCGTTTGTGCTATCCCATTGTGGATTCCGCTGTGAAAATGCTGAATGAAATGGATTCATTTGCTCATGCTTCCATCACTAAATATTTCTAAAATGAACCAGATACTTGCCGCCCTCATATTCTTTACACGATTGCCTTTCTGGAAAATAAAAGAAGTTCCGCAGGAGTGTTTCAAACACGTTGTCAGTTATTGGAGTTTCAGTGGCTGGTTGACCGGGGGAATGATGGCATTGATTTTCTGGGGAGCCAGTACTATTCTACCTCACGGAGTAGCCGTAACCCTGGCACTGACTTCACGTTTACTTATCACAGGAGCATTGCATGAGGATGGATTGGCCGATTTCTTCGATGGATTCGGAGGTGGGACGAACAGAGAAAGCACGTTACGCATCATGAAAGATTCCCATATCGGAAGCTACGGAGTTTTGGGATTAATCATCTATTATTTATTTGCTTACAATCTACTGGTCGCACTTCCCTTAGCAGTTACTCCTTTCTTATTACTAAGCGGAGATACCTGGAGTAAATTCATTTCTTCCAATATCATCAATTACCTGCCTACGCACGGAAAAAGAAGATAAGCAAATCCGGAACAGTATATACAAGAATGAATTTTGGGGAGATCGTAATGTCTGCGATGGGTGGAATACTACCTCTCCTATTACTTCCTCCAAGCTACTGGCCCGTATGTATATTTCCCATTCTGGTATTCTTCTTTATCTGCCGGATGATGAAACGACGTCTGAACGGATATACCGGAGATTGTTGCGGTGCATTATTTCTCCTAAGCGAAATGAGTTTCTGGTTGGGAGCAGTGATGTCTATCTATATAAAATAAGTAAACCTATGAATATTTATCTAATCAGACATACCTCTGTCGACGTTCCTAAAGGTCTTTGTTACGGTCAGTCAGACGTTCCTTTACGTCCTACATTTGAGATAGAAGCAGCCGTAACCAAAGCTAAAATCGAATCCATTCACTTTGATATGGCTTACACCAGTCCTCTATCCAGATGCACCCGTCTGGCACAGTATTGCGGATTCGGAGATGCCATCCGTGACCCAAGAATACTGGAACTTAATTTCGGAGATTGGGAAATGCAGTATTTTAATAAAATCAAAGACCCGAATCTCCAATGCTGGTATGACGACTACATGAATGTAAAAGCAACCAATGGAGAATCGTTTGCCGACCAATATAGACGAGTAGCCGCATTTTTAGACGAAATCAAACAAAAGGAGGCTGAAAATATAGTAGTATTTGCTCATAGCGGCGTATTGATTTGCGCACAGATTTATGCAAAGTTGATTCACCAGGAAGAAGCATTTCAGGCAGTACCTGCCTACGGAGGAGTTTTTCTATATCAAGAGTGCCCGTAAACAAACAGGTGTAGATATCTCTAATAAGTTTGCGATGTCTTTACCCTCACACCTTGTTTAATAATTACTTACTGGAGAATTTTCGGTTTGTAGTGTACTGAATAAGTTGACACTTCTCAAATTCGAAATTCACATGGAAGAATTAAAAAAGAAGTACACTCCTTACACAGAATCTGAACGAATGTCGTATATTCGTGAGTATTTATCGACTTCCGAAACGAAGTATCAGTTTGCCAAGCGTACGGTATTTGCCGTCGTTTGCTGATTCTTTGGCTTGATAAGTATCATATAAATGATAAAGTTATGAGTACAGAACAACCCTCTTTAAGAAAAGACTCTGATGAGTCTCT
>ENA-OQDE01000493-OQDE01000493.1-human-gut-metagenome-genome-assembly--contig:-NODE-493-length-23415-cov-6.661027_pt1 | contig 23415 bp, 23 predicted proteins | sample MGYA00242768_ERZ504595 | MGnify/ENA primary metagenome ERZ504595 (study PRJEB26092, sample SAMD00036307) | human gut metagenome | host: Homo sapiens | study: EMG produced TPA metagenomics assembly of... | reverse complement strand
TCTTCGACGTGATCTTCGATTTCATTCGTGAGCGGAGCTGAACGATAAGGGCACACGGGCGCGCCCTTTTTATAGGTTGCCGAGTTCTCTTTTAGCCAATTTTGTTGGAGCCTTATCTGCGCGAACATACCATACAGTTCTAGACTGTGTTCTAGGACTGTCAATCGGCAATGTGTATGAAGCGTGATGTGATGGGTCAGACGGCGATTGATGGAGTTGAGGGACTTAATAGGGCCGGTGAACTCGATGAACTCGGCAGATTTAGCCGTTCGCGGCAGCTGATGTGGGGTCATGCGCTGTATCTGATTTGGTGGTGTATTTTCTTCCGCCCGAATGCGCAGGTCAAAGGCGGCGCGCTGCGCGTATTCGGTATTGCGTGCATTCTTGTGGCCGCGGTGGCGGGGCATCGTCGGAGTAGTGTTAGAATGTTTTGGTATCAGTAAGTTACTTTAGCACGCGGCCGATTTCCTCTTTGAGTGCATACCGTCTCGGGTACTTTGCCATGATCTCCTTGGCGAGAGCTTGGCTTGGTCGAGTCCGAAAACGTTGCGATATTGCTCGATCCACATGGCAACGAATCGGTATTCGTTGCGATTTCCCTGTTGCAGATCGCGATCCAGCGGCAGTTGCTTTCTGATCAGTCGTTCTGCTTCCGCGCTGTGATTGAGGCTGATGGGCTTGAGCAAATCACGCAGGAGTTCCGGCCGCTGCCCGGCTAAGGCCAAGGCTCATCGGATAGGCGCTCTTCAGTCATGAGTCGTGCAAGGACTTTCCCACCGAAATCATGCTCATGAAAGTTGCGCAGGATGTTCTGAACGCTTTGAGGCCAGCCCGATTTGCCGACCATCGATTTGAGGATGGGAATGCAACGTTCGTCCGCCACTGAATCACTGTGAGCGACGTAGTACTCATATAATTGTTTGATGCCGTTCTCATCGTTCAGTCGTTCATAGCAGGCCTCCAGCATGGTAAGCTCGCCATGCGGCAGTTGAGCGGTGAGCTCCCAATACCCCGCATGCTTTTGCGCGGCATCCCAATCGTAAGTCTGTTCCAAGAAAGCGGCGGCCCCGGCATAATCCCCGTCCAGGAATTTACGTGCGATGACGGCAAATCTGCATTCGGCCACGTCCGTGTTTTTGGACAGTAGCTCATCGGCACTAATTGCGTCGCCGCCGTACAGCAGAAAGTCATGATGGAGTTTCATCAGATAGTCCTGTGCAGCTCGCCAATCGTAATCGGTCAGGTTCGTTCGATGGCCGTCAATGGAATCCCCCTTCTTGTCATGAAGGAATTGCTGGGCAACATTCAATGTGGACTGCGCATAGGTGCGGCACATGAACGAGGTCGTGCCGATCTCGCGGGGCTGATGCTCCATCTGTTCTACGTCCGCCGTACCTCGTGCGTGAATATCCGCGAATGGGATGACGCATTCCAGCGGCGTGTGCGGCCAAAACAGCATCTCGACCATAGGGGTATCACGTATGAATCTCAACGCTGCAATCAGCATCTGCTGCGCTTGCTCGCCTGTAACGATTGGTGCCGCGGCATACGTATAAGCGAGGATCCGCTCATTGAGGTGTTCGATATATGTCTGTAGCGCACCCTCTTCATCATCGACTTGTCTCGCGAACCACACTGTTTTTCGCAAAGCCGCGCACATGCGTCTCATGGCCAGCGGATAGTCGTTCGATTGTTCTGCTTCCTCGAATACGGCCATCACGCCGTTTATGGCGGCATCTCCCATTCGAATTTCCAGCCGTAGTCCTTGCCGAGATGTCGCCGCATGGGAGATTCCATGACGCGATCCACGGCGCTTTCGGGCATCAATGGTTCCATGCCGCTCGCGATTGCCGGATTCGCAGTCACGATGGCATTGATTTCGTCCTGATTCCAAACCAGATAGAAATGCTGAGCGGGCGTCCACCGTTCTGATTTGCGCAGTCCCACTCGTTCTCGAATATGTTGCAGCACTCGATTGAACACTTCAGGTTTCGATGCGAGAGGATTTGCTGCTACGGGTATGTCTGGCCGAGAGTCGTCCTGCTTTGCAATCATCGCATCGTATGTCACGTTCTGCTGATGATTACCGCCGTGTTTGTAATCACGCAACGTCAAGAGCACCGCACCAATATGCTTGCAGTATCCGTCATAGTCGTAGGGGCAGGTGCAGGATGCGAACACGATATCGTTGCCACGAAGTCGAATATCGACATCGTAGAGTTCAGAACCGTGCACTTCGGCGTGGAATAGTCCGGCCGACACTTCCTCTAACCCACCGATCCTATGCTCGTCCACGTAATCATATGCTCGCTCCAGGCTGCGGGAGGTCATCTCCTCTTCGAACTCGTCGAAATGAGCAGTCATGACGGGCCTCCTAATGATTGGTCATACATTACGGTGTGGGACGTAGTAGCCTAATGCAGTTCGGCTATCATCTGTTCAGCATCACCCATGCAACATCATGTCACGGTGCTTGTGCCAACGGAACAGACGCTCACGATGGCGGTTCAGCGTGAAACGATCCCACATCTGGTCCTCGGCCCACTCAACCATGCCATCATGTTCTTCATCTTCGGGATTGCCCAAGGTATCAAGGAACCGCTCGAACCCATACACCCCGCCGACATCCTCCGGAGGCGCATCCCCAGCCCCATCCCAAAGCTGAGGATCCGCAACGTGCACGCTGCGTAGGTACGCAGCAGCTTAATATCATGGATCCAATCGTCACCATAATCGTAGTAATAGCGAGCGGTACGCACCTTGGGAAACACGTCGCCCAGCTCGGTTTCCGAAGCAACGCGAACTTCCGGCAACGGCTCCACCGGCATATATTGTTCGTATTTCGCCTCATGGTATGAGGCTCTTCTCCCCACAATTCTTCCACTTGCACCTGCTTCCCATTCGGAAATGTGGCGCAGAAGCAGAACAGATGCTCGCCGTACCACATAAAGCATTCCTGCAATACCGCATGCAAATCGAAGAACGTCAATGATGCCGGCACCAGAATCTCCCGCCAGCATTCACGCCCGTCAAGGCGCAAAGTGACTCGGAAACGAAATGCCGTGTTGCCATTGCCTGCCATGAAGACTCCCTTATCAACGATGAAGTTATTATCACCGTAACAGAGTCTGGGACAAACCACTGCGTTACGAATCTGATTCGCGCCCTCAGAAAAGGCCGAATCATCTGTTCAATCTCCGTGTCCTATGGAAAAGACTCTAACAATAACCGGTACTGTTCATCATCAGCAAGTCCAATATGCCATGTGACCAGGTGCGGGACACTCATGTGATCAGTCGCTATGGTGGTGAGACGTGACTTCGGTTCGTACCGTCGAGCAGACGCGAATGGGGATAGCCGCGCCGCTCGTGTCCAATATCGGCTGGGGCGTGCTGCGCGCCCACGGTCTCACTATTTGCCGGTGAGTCCGAGAAGTCAACCGGTGGTTCATACGGCAGTGGTTCATACGGCGCATACCGCACGAACACTGTGTCCGAACAACGAGAACGCACTACTTCTCCAGCTTCTCCAACTTTTCCAGTGCCTTTAATAGCGAATCGACATGACCTTTGGCACGTACGTTGTAACGAGCGATAACCACGGAGCCGTCGGGATTGATGACGAGCGTCGAACGGATCACGCCTACGTGTATCTTGCCGTAGAGCTTCTTTTCGCCATATGCGCCGTACAGCTTGTGCACGGTCAGGTCGGGATCAGACAGCAGCGGGAATGTGAGATGGTCGTGCTCGGCGAACTTGCGCAGTTTCTCGAGTGAATCCTTGGAGACACCGAGCACCGCAACATTCTGCGACTCCAAGCGTGCGAGATTATCTCGGAAATCGCAAGCCTCAGTGGTGCATCCGGCGTCATTGCCGCCGGATAGAAGTACAGTACAACCCTACGTCCGTCCTCGAGCACGTCAGACAGATTGATTAAGCCGTTCTCCGCAGTGCCGGGCACAATCGCCGGCAGAGTGAAATCAGGAGCATCACTCCCCTCTTGCAGACGAGCGTATACAGGAGCTTGGGCGGAATCATGAACAGTAGCAGTCATGCGTCCCATGATAGGCGTCCGAGCCCGCGACATCTATCACAGACTTTCGATGACCACTGATTGCGTCAATAATTCGGCACGTTATATTCGACAGTAATATGCCATCAAAGCGTCGGCAGCGGGCTCTGAAAGACTCGACTAATCGGGCAACTGCGGGTCGGCAAAACGGCGATTCTGCAGAACCGGCATTATCTGGCGTGCGGAAGCAAGGCATTCGCGACTAAGCCAGTAGCAATAAGCTCGGCTCCCTCATCGCCCGCTTCGGCAACTACCTCTCCCATCGGGTCGATGATGCGACAGCATCCGATGTTCCGCGAACTCACCTCACTGCAAGCCAACACATAGCAAGTGTTTTCCAATGCGCGAGCCGCAGTCAGCAGCTTCCAATGCTGCTCTTTCAACGGGCCGCGCACCCAAGCGGCGCTTACAACAATCGCATCTGCCCCGCGCACGGCCAGTGAGCGAGCGGTTTCCGGGAATCGTACGTCATAGCAGGTCATAACGCCGATCTTCCAACCGTCAATATCGACGATAGGCGGCAACGCATCTCCTGGGAGAACCACGTCGGATTCGCGGGCCGAGAACGCATCGTAAAGATGCAGCTTGCGATATTCAGCGATAATTTCACCATCGCAAATCACAAGGAACGTGTTGGAAACTCGGGAATCTGCATCCCGTTCTGTTCCTTGCTCCGGCGCAACATGCACGGTACCCATCAGCACTATATGCCGCTGCGCGCTGATACGCCGCAAGCCGTCTACAAACGGCCCGTCCAGTGGTTGCGCGTGCGCGGCAGCATATGAATCGTCATCGCCACGCCGCGCAATCAAACCTTCCGGCAATACCAGCAACTTCGCGCCGCCCGCCGCAGCATCACGCGCAAATCCGTCGATGATCTCCAGATTCCGTTCCGGCTCCTCCGTCACCGTAAACTGCGCAACAGCAACTGGCAAGGACTTCGCACTCATCACACCAGTCCCAACGTCTTGAAGGCGTTGGCCAGGCCGTCCTGGTGAATATCGGTGGTGGTGAAGTCACAGAAGGCTTGGATGCCGTGGATGGCATTGCCCATGGCCACGGATGTGCCGGCGGCTTTGAGCATGGCGGTGTCGTTGTCGGAGTCGCCGATGGCGATGGTGTCGGCAACGGAGTACCCCAGCAAAGAAGCCACGTCGCGCACGGCGGTGCCCTTGTCGATGCCGTTGATGAGCAGTTCGCCGTTATTCGGCGAGATCTTGTCGTATGAGCCGTGCACGAGCTCGAACCAGGGGGCAAGATCATGCTGAGTGTCCTCGAAGGAAACATCCGGCTCGGGCCCGGTGAAATACGATCCCTTGCTCACATGAATCGTGTGACCCAGCGTGGAGCCGGCCGGCACGTCAATCTCGTCCAGCAAATGCCAGAACCGCGCAAACTCACCGCGATTCCAGGTCTTGCCCTTAGACTCCAAATGGCGGCGATAACCTTCGGAAATGTACATGCCGTCCGCACCCTGCCATTGGTAGCTTTCGATATGATGTTCGGCAAAATAGGCCATCGCCGCATCGATGCTTCGGGCGATACGAGGTGCTGGAACAGCAGCTTATCGCCGATATTCGCCTGTGCGCCGGCTACGGAAACTACACCGTCGAATCCAAGATCCAGAATGTTGCGTTCGATTTTCGGCACGGATCGACCGGTGCAGATGAAGAGCTTGTGACCGTTGGCTTGGGCCCGCGCACACGCCGTTTTTGCCGACTCCGGCACAATATGATTCTCATCAGCCAGCGTGCCGTCGATATCAATGAATACGAGTTTGCTACCAGTCATGTCGCTTTCCGTCATATGTCGAACCTTCCCAAGTCAGCTTACGCTGACAGCCACCTCCAGAGGGGCGAAGAGAAAAATAAAACCTGCCGAAAAAGGGAAAGTACTGCTGACACCTCCCCCAGTCGGCTTGGCCGACGGCTTCCGCTGGCGGAGACCAAAACGGCATCACACGGCGTAGGCGGCCCAGCGGCCGTGAGTGTGCTGGACTTCGATGGGCATACCGAACAATTCCGAAAGGCGTTCGTCGGTCAGTCCATCTTCCAGCGCACCGGTGTAGACGATGGTGCCCGCACCAGGATTACCCATTGAATCCACGCCCGCTTCGGTGGCATCTTCGGCGGGAATCGGCTTGCGGCCCATAATAGCGATGTGATCGAAGCCTGCCGGAATCTCCTCCAGACGATGAGTAACCAAGACCACGGCGCGATCGGAGCTTTCCTCGCCGATACGGCTCAGCGTGCGCATCACCTGCTCGCGGCCGCCCAGGTCAAGGCCGGTGGTCGGCTCGTCCATAATCAAAAGCTCAGGATCGCCCATCAGCGCACGGGCGATCAACACACGGGTGCGTTCGCCTTCGGACAGTCGCCACATCTCCTTGCCTTCCAGATAGGAGACGCGGAAATCACGCAGCAGCTGGCGTGCGCGGGCGTATTCTTCGTCCGTGTAGGTGTCGCGCCAACGTCCGGTCACGGCGGACAGGCCGGTGACCACGGCATCCAGCGGGTCCTCGAACTCGGGGAACTGGCGACCCAGGTCGGCCGAGGCGAGACCGATGCGGGTGCGCAGCTTGAACACGTCGTATTTGCCGAGCTGGTGGCCGAGAATGAACACGCGGCCTTCCGAGGGGAAGGTGCGGGTGGCCAGCATGCCGACTGCGGTGGATTTGCCGATGCCGTTCGGTCCGAACAGCACCCAACGCTCCCCCGCATGGATGGTGAGGTTCACGTCGGTGATGATGACGCGGCGGTTGCGGCGGAATTCGACGTTGTCAAGTTGGAGGACGGTTTGGGACATGATTCTCCTCAGTGGTACAAAACGGAGGGAGAGCACCGCTTATTGCACGGTCTCTCCCTCCGTCACGCTGCGCGAGCCTGCGCTGTCTCGCTTTTACTTCTTCTGTTCGTCGAGCACCGACTGGTAGACTTCCACGGTCTTGTCGCCGATGGACTCCCAACTGAACACGTCGCGGGCACGCTCATAACCGGCCTGACCCATCTTCTTGGCAAGCTCGGGGTCGGCCATAATCTTGTCGATGGCGGCGGCCATGTCGTGCACGAACTTGTCCGGATCGGTGGGGGTGCCGGTGCCGTCGTGCAGCTGGTCGATCGGGACCAGGTAGCCGGTTTCGCCGTCGACCACAACTTCCGGAATGCCACCGGTGGCGGATGCGACGACCGGCAGACCGCAGGCCATGGCCTCAAGGTTCACGATGCCCAGCGGCTCGTAGATGCTCGGGCAGATGAAGGCGTCGCAGCCGTGCTCCAGCGCGTTGAGCTCGGGCTTCGGGAGCATTTCCTCGATCCACACGATGTTGCCGCGCTCCTCGTCCAGCTTGGCGAACGCGTTCTTGACTTCCTCGGCGATTTCCGGAGTGTCGGGCGCACCGGCGCACAGCACCACCTGAATATCCTTGGAAATCAGGTGCAGGGCCTTGAGCAGGTACGGCAAACCCTTCTGACGGGTGATGCGGCCCACGAACAGCAGGGTCGCTTGGAACGGTCGATGTTGTAACGCTCAAACACCTTCCAGCCCGGATCGTCGGCGCCGGAGTAGCAAAGTCAGACATGGTGATGCCGTTGTAAACCACAACCACCTTGTCTGGATCAAGATTCGGATAGGCGGTCAGAATATCCTTGCGCATGCCACCGGAAACGGCGATCACGCGGTCGGCGTGCTCGTAGGCGTCCTTCTCGGCCCAGGAGCTCAGGTTGTAGCCGCCGCCGAGCTGCTCACGCTTCCATGGGCGGAACGGCTCCAGGGAGTGGGCGGTGATGACCAGCGGCGTACCGTGCAGCATCTTGGCCAGGTAGCCGGCCAGGCAGGCGTACCAGGTGTGCGCATGAATAATGTCGGCATCCACATCGTTGGCAATCTGCAGATCCACGCCGAAGGTCTTCAATGCCGGGTTGGCATCAGCGAGCTCGGACGGCGTATCGTATCCGACGACCTTCAGGCTGCCCTTGGCATTAGCGGCATTGGGAATCGCGGGGATATCAGCCTCAGTACGCTTGCCATCAAACGCACGCACGGTCACGTCAATGCGCTCGGCCAAAACCTTGGACAGCTCCTCGGCGTGTACGCCGGCACCGCCATACACATGCGGCGGGTATTCGCGGGTTAGAATATCAACTTTCATCGGACTGCCTCTCCTTCGTGCGTCAGAAAGAAACTCAAGCACTTCTTACTTTAGGGCACCGCATACAAGAAAACGCACAACTTCCGTCGTGCGTTTTGCTTTTCAAGCCGGATTTACCAGGCAAAAGATCAGACGGCCGTGCCGTTCTGATCCAAATTCGGATTGTGCTTGGAATCGCCAGCCGTAAAGAACAGGCTCAGCACACCCACAATGAACACCGCGGAAACGGTGATGATCAGCCACATCGGATGGCTCGGCAGCCACATAACCACGAAGAACGCGATAATCGCGATGGCGATCAGCGTCCAGCTGCCCACGCGGAACCACTGACGCAGCGAATGCGGTGCCTTGAACATCTTCGGATTCGTGTAGTTCGGGTTAGTGGTCAGCAGGGTTTCGGTGTCCGCAATCGTACCGCCGCTGGGCTTCCATTCGGTGCCGTCGGTGCCGTCCTGCAGACGCTGGGACTTCTGCTGCAGCTGGTATTCGTCAATCATTCCCGAGCGACCGCGACCTTGGGTCTGGTCGTACTGCGACGGCACTCCCCTACGATTGGCCTTGGCCTGTGCACGACGTTCTGCACGATTCGCCATCTCACTCACTCCTTTATCCGCAAAAAAAGAATCCTGCGGTAGATATTACCGCAGGATTCATCTAAACAGCGCGTTTTCAGCGAGGCAGCATCATCGGACGCTGGCTGGCCTTGATCGGAGCCGGCAGCTCACTGGTCTGCTCGCTGGAGAGGTACTCGTCCACGGCTGCGGCGCAGGAGCGGCCTTCGGCGATGGCCCAGACCACGAGGCTCTGGCCACGGCCGGCATCGCCGCACACGAACACGCCGTCCTGGGAGGTGGCGAACTTGTCATTGCGGGCGATGTTGCCGCGCTTGTCGAGTTCGACGGGCAGCTGGTCGAGGATGGTCTCGGTGTCCGGGTGCAGGAAGCCCACGGAGATGAGGACCAGATCGGCCGGCAGCACGCGCTCGGTACCGGCTGGCGGGTGAAGGGGCCGTTCTCGCCGGGAGCCACGGAGACGACCTTCAGGCCAGTGACGTGACCGCGTTCATCGGCCACGAAGCCTTCGGCGGTGGTCGAGTTGTCGATGGTGACCTTGGCCTTCTCCTCTTCGGTGCCTTCGAAGTTCACCGAGTCGGTCGAGTAAATGTACTCGCCACCCTCTTCCATGGAGGAAGTCTTCTGGTAGGTGCGGGCGAAGGTCGGCCACGGGCTGTTGTCCGGGCGTGAAGACGGCTCTTTCGGCATGATCTGCAGCACGGTGACATCCTTCGCACCCTGACGGATGGAGGTACCAAGGCAGTCGGAACCGGTGTCGCCACCGCCGATGACCACCACGTGCTTGTCCTTGGCGGTGATGTCGTGCACCGGCTTGACGCCGAAGATACGGCGCGTGGCGTCGGGCAGGAAGTCGAGGGCGAAGTGGATGCCGTCAAGCTCGCGGCCCGGAATCTTCATATCGCGCGGCACGCGGGAGCCGATGGCCACCACGACGGCGTCGTAACGGTCACGCAGGTCATCCCACGTGATGTCCTTGCCGATTTCCACGTTGGTGCGGAAGCGGGTGCCTTCGGCCTCCATCTGCTTGACACGGCGGTCGATCAGACCCTTTTCAAGCTTGAAGTTCGGGATGCCGTAACGCATCAGACCACCGATGGCGTCGTCCTTCTCGTAGACGACGACGGTGTGGCCGGCGCGGGTGAGCTGCTGAGCAGCGGCAAGGCCTGCAGGGCCGGAGCCGACGACGGCGACCGTCTGGTCGGTCAGACGCTGCGGCGGCAAAGGCTTGACGATGTCAAGATCCCAGGCCTGATCGATGATGGTCTGCTCGTCAAGCCTGATCATGGTCGGCGGCTGGTGGATGCCGAGCACGCAGGCCTGCTCGCACAGAGCCGGGCAGATACGGCCGGTGACTTCAGGGAAGTTGTTGGTCATGGACAGACGGTTGTACGCGTCCTCCCACTTGCCCTGACGGACCAGATCGTTCCACTCAGGAATCAGGTTGCCCAACGGGCATCCGGTCATACAGAACGGGGTGCCGCAATCCATGCAGCGGGCCGCCTGCGCTTGGGTCCACGGTTGCAGGCCGGTTTCGGCGTGAACGTCGAACCAGTCCTTGATACGTTCCTCAACGGGGCGTTCAGCCAGCTCTCGGCGGGTACGGACCTTCAGGAATCCTCTCGGGTCGCCCATGTCAGCGCGCTCCTTCCATAACCTGCTCGTACACCTTTTCCCAGGCGCCGGGCGCATTGAAATCTACATTGTTGGTCTTGGCCTCTTCCATGGCCTTCGTCATGGCCACGAACTGCTTCGGCACCACGTGAGTGAACCGCTTGACGGTCTCGTTCCAGTCCTCCAGCAAAGCCGCAGCGAACTGAGAACCGGTCTCTTCGGCATGCTGCTTGACCAGTGCGTACACCAGCTTGGAGGTTTCGGCATCAAGCGACTTGAAGAGCAGTGCACCGGACTTGATGGCACCCGGGTTGACCTTCTTCATATCGAGGTCAAGCACATAAGTGTTACCGCCGGAGAAGCCTGCACCGAAATTGCGTCCGGTGGGGCCGAGCACCACAACAGTGCCGCCGGTCATGTACTCGCAGCCGTGGTCGCCCACGCCTTCGACCACAAACGTGGCACCGCCGTTACGAACGCCGAAACGTTCGCCGGCGCGTCCGGCCACGAACATCTGGCCGGAAGTGGCGCCGAAACCGGTGACGTTGCCGGCGATGACGTTGCTGTGCTTGTCGAAGGTGACGTTATCTTCCGGGCGCACGATCATGCGACCGCCGGACAGGCCCTTGCCGCGTAGTCGTTGACTTCGCCGTAGATGCGCATGGTCTCGCCGCGCGGGATGAACGCACCGATGGACTGGCCTCCGGAACCGTGCAGGGTCATGTCGATGGTGTCGTCCGGCAGACCTTCCTCGCCGTAACGGCGGGTGATCTCGTAGCCGACCATGGTGCCGACCGTACGGTTGACGTTGCGAATCGGCATTTCGATGCGCACGGGTTCCTTGTGTTCGAGGGCCGGCTGGGCAAGTTCGATGAGCTTGTTGTCCAGCGCCTTCTCCAGCTCGTGGTTCTGCTCGATGGTCTGGTGCAGGATCGTGCCGGGTACCGGGCCGGCCTGCTTGAGCACGTTGGACAGGTCGATGCCGCCGGACTTCCAGCGCTTGATGGCCTCGTCCTGATCCAAGCACTCAACGTGGCCGATGGCCTCCTCAAGAGTCCTGAAGCCGAGCTGGGCGAGGATCTCGCGCACCTCCTCAGCGATGAACATGAAGAAGTTGACCACGTACTCGGGCTTGCCCTTAAAGCGGGCGCGCAGCTCAGGATCCTGGGTGGCAATGCCCTGCGGGCAGGTGTTCTTCTGGCAGGCGCGCATCATGACGCAGCCTTCCACGATCAGGCTGCGGTAGCGAAGCCGAATTCCTCGGCACCAAGCAGGGCGGCGATGACCACGTCACGACCGGTCTTGAGCTCGCCGTCGCACTGGACGACGATGCGGGAGCGCAGGCCGTTCAGGATCAGCGTCTGCTGGGTTTCGGACAGGCCGATCTCCCACGGGGTGCCGGCGTGCTTGATGGCGTTGAGCGGGGCTGCACCCGTACCGCCGTCATAGCCGGAGATAAGCACCACGTCGGCATGGCACTTGGCCACACCTGCGGCGATGGTGCCGACGCCGAACTCGGAAACGAGCTTGACGTGGATACGTGCCTTCGGGTTGGCCATCTTCGCATCGTTGATCAGCTGCTTCAGATCCTCGATGGAGTAGATGTCGTGGTGCGGCGGCGGGGAGATAAGCTCCACGCCCGGGGTGGCGTGACGGACCTTGGCGATCCACGGCGGGACCTTGGCACCGGGCAAATGGCCACCCTCACCAGGCTTGGCCCCCTGGGCGAGCTTGATCTGCAGGTCGGTGGCGTGCACGAGGTAATCGGAGGTCACGCCGAAGCGGGCGGACGCGATCTGCTTGATGCGGCTGTAGCGCTGCGGATCGTTGATACGGTCGTCGGATTCGCCGCCCTCACCGGAGTTGGAGCGTGCGCCAATCGAGTTCATGGCGATGGCGAGCGTCTCGTGTGCTTCCTGCGAGATGGAGCCGTAGCTCATGGCACCGGTGGAGAAGCGCTTGACGATCTCGGAGGCCGGCTCGACTTCGGCGATGTCGATGGGCTTGCGGTTGGTGTTGAACTTCATCAGGCCACGCAGGGTCATGAGTCGGTTCGACGTGTCGTTGATGTGGTGCGAATACTTCTTGAACATCTGGTAGTCGCCACGCTGGGTGGACTGCTGAAGCAGGAAGATGGCCTCGGGATCGTTGAGGTGGTCCTCGCCGGTGCGACGCCACTTGTAGTCGCCGCCGGTGCGCAGGTTGCGGTGCGGGGACGCGCTCCACTGGTTCGGGTAGGCCACGCGGTGGCGGATGGCCACTTCTTCGGCGATTTCTTCAAGGCCCACGCCGCCCACACGGGAGGTGGTGCCGGTGAAGTATTCGTCGATGACTTCTTGGCTCAGGCCACAGCCTCGAACAGCTGCGCGCCACGGTAGCTCATGATGGTGGAGACGCCCATCTTGGACATGATCTTGAGCACGCCGGTGGAGAGGGCCTTGGTGAGGTTCTTCACAGCGGTGTCCGCGTCGACCTTGAGGTAGCCGTTACGGGCCAGATCTTCCACGGATTCGAATGCCAAGTACGGGTTCACGCAGGCGGCGCCATAGGCGATGAGGAGCGCGACATGGTGAATCTCGCGCACGTCACCGGCCTCGACGGCCATGGAAATCTGTGTACGGGTGTGGCGGCGCAGCAGGTGGTGCTGCACGGCGGAAGTCAGCAGCAGGGACGGGATCGGACCCCACGTATGGTTGGACTCACGGTCGGAGAGCACGATGAAGTTCTTGCCGTTGGCGATGGCCTCGTCGATTTCGGCGAAGATCTCGTCAAGTCGCTCTTCGAGGGCCTTGCCGCCGCCGGCGACCTGGTAGAGGCCCTTGACCACGTACGGGCGGTAGTAGCCGCCGAGGATGCGGGCCTTGTCAAGGCGCTTGAGCTGGGCCATCTCATCAGAGTTGACCACGGGCAGCGGGATGAGGATCTTCTTGGCGTGCAGCTCGGAATCGGCCAGCAGGTTCGGCTCGGGGCCGATGGCGGATTCGAGCGAGGTGACGATCTCCTCACGCTCCCAGTCCAGCGGCGGGTTGGTGACCTGCGCGAACTTCTGGGTGAAGTAGTCGAACAGCATGCGGCTGCGGCTGGAAAGCGCAGGCATAGGCGCATCGTTACCCATGGAACCGAGCGGTTCCTTGCCGGTGTTGGCCATCGGCGTGAGCAGGAGCTTCAGATCCTCTTCGGTGTAGCCGAAGGCGCGCTGACGGCGCTGGACGGACTGGCCGGAGTGGCTGACGTGCTCGCGGCGGGGCAGGTCGCTCATTTCAACGGAGTTGCCTTCCACCCACTTGCGGTACGGGTGCTGGGCAGCGAGGTTCCTCTTGACCTCTTCATCGGGAATGATGCGCCTTCGGCGGTGTCGACCAGGAACATCTCGCCGGGCTCAAGACGGCCCTTGGACACGATGTGTTCCTGCGCGATCTCCGGCAGAACGCCGGCCTCGGAGGCCAGAACGATGTAGCCGTCATCGGTGAGCTGCCAGCGGCCGGGACGGAAGCCGTTGCGGTCGAGCAGGGCGCCGACCTGGGTGCCGTCGGTGAAGACGATGTCGGCCGGGCCATCCCACGGCTCGATAAGCGTGTTGTTGTACTCGTAGAAGGCGCGCACGTCCGGATCGAGATCCGGGTTCTTCTCCCAACCGGCGGCAGCATCATGCAGATGGCGTGCGGCAGGGAGCGGCCGGCGAGGTGCAGCAGTTCGAGCACTCGTCGAAGGTGCCGGAATCGGAGTAGCCCGGGGTGGTGATCGGCAGCAGCGGCTCGAATTCACCGAGCAGTTCGCTGCTCAGGCGGCCTTCACGGGCGGAGAGCCAGTTGCGGTTGCCTGGATGGTGTTGATCTCGCCATTGTGGGCCAGCAGACGGAACGGCTGGGCCAGCGGCCAGCTCGGGAAGGTGTTGGTGGAGAAGCGGGAGTGGACGATGGCGATGGTGGCCTTCATGCGCTCGTCGTTCAGATCCTCGAAGAAGTGGGTGAGCTGCATGGTGGTGAGCATGCCCTTGTACGTGATGGTACGGGCGGACAGGGATGCGAAGTAGACGCCCACCTCATGCTCGACGCGCTTGCGGATGCGGAAGGTCTTGCGATCCAAGTCCACGCCGGCCAGAGCACCGTCCGGAGAGGCGACCACGAGAGTCTTGAATCCTGGCATGGCGGCAAGGGCCTGCAGGCCAAGGCCGTCCGGGTTGGTGGGCACCACGCGCCATGCGAGGACTTCGAGTCCCTCCTCGCGCACGATCTTGGCAATGGCCTGTTCCTGCTGACCGGAGGTTTCGATGTCGCGGTCAAGGAAGGCGATGCCTGCCGCATAGTGACCGGCTTCCGGCAGTTCGGCGGGCACGGTGGCACGCATGAACTCATCCGGCATGCTCATCAGAATGCCGGCGCCGTCACCTGTGTTCTCCTCGGCACCCACGGCACCACGGTGATCAAGGTTGACCAGCACCTCAATGGCGTCGGTGACGATCTTGCGCTCAGGACGCTTGTTCAAAGTGGTGACCATACCCACACCACAGGCGTCATGCTCGTTGGCGGGATCATACATACCGTCCGGAGCGTGGACCGTGAGATCGAGCGGGGCTTTGAATGTCACCGAAATCACCTCAATTGGTTGTGGGCACGTAAGAAAATCATGCCTCTTCGTTCATTGCTGTTGACACAGTACCGTCGCTCCATGTCATTTACGTTTCATGTGTCCATATACCGAGTCGCCATAAAAGTCAATAGTGATTCTCAAGCAATTTTTTTATGGCCAGTTATGGGGGTATTTCGAACTTTTTCGCTCGAAATGTCTATTTGACCACACGAAAATACGATACGGAAACGTCCGTATCGTGAAATGCTGCGTTGGGTGATGTTACGGATTGGCGGCTGTGGACCACCCTCAGTCATGCTTCGCATGACAGCTCCCGCCAGCGGGAACATGAGAACTGTGCATGTCTGACACCATAGCGATCGGCGCGCTCCGCGAACTCACCGAACATGGCATCCACGCGCCCGACGACGTACGGCTCATGGGATTCGACGGTATCCCCTTCTCCGCCTGCACCAACCACCCATCAGCACTGTGGCGATGGACGTCCCCGCAATGGCTCGTACGGTTATCGATCGCATGGTGACGCTGAACGAGTCGAACCTACGGCATGAACGGCCCGATGACATCACCCATGACCATATCCAGTTCCAGGTGATGCCACGCACGTCGACTCTGTCCGCCTGATACCGGCCGGCACCCTTATGAGTGCCGGCTTCATCCTTGAAAATATGAAGGCTATGCCACGTACAGCGCGGCGGGATACGTAAGATACGAAATCTCATCGACTGATCGACCGTCACATATCCGGCTGGCGCGTTGAGCACGTCCGGAATGCGGTTGACGATTGTGGCGCACGTATGTTCGACGGTCGCCGGCTTGACCACGTGGAACTCCACGTCCGGTTCACCCTCGATCTTCCAATCGCACATATCGCCATCATCCGGCCCGTACACCTTGCCGATACAGGCAGTTTCCAACGTGATGCCCTGATTAGTTTCGGTGGTTACCACGCGGACATGCCGATGCATTTGCCGACCGGAATCGTCTCGCCCATCGTTTCGGAATACACGTCGACATCGCTGAAATACGGCACACTGGCCTGGGTCTGCGATGCGATGGTAAGCCCAAGCTTCTGGGCCAGCGCTTCATTGGAATTCCATACATACGAGGGCACCACGGTTTCGGGATGCGCGAGCTCGGCCTCGAACTCCTCGGCGGTCAGACCGCAGCCGTGCGCTTTGGCCAAGCCAGGCGTAATCCTCGACGTTGTAGCTCACCGCACCGGTGATCTTCTTGATGCTGTGGCATCCGGCGGCGACGGTGGAGACCATGTTCACCCAGTAGATGTCCTGCATGCCGGAGCGACCATGGTGGCACCGGCTTCCTTGGCGATGATGTCGAGACGGTTCGTGGTGGCCGGATCGGTGGTCCACGTAGATGCATTCCTCGCAGGTGGTGATCACGCTGATGCCGCGGGCCAAGCACTGCTCGCACATGGTGGCGATTTCGTTCTCGAAGCTGAATAGCGTGACTACCGCGATATCCGCGTCGCACTCGTTGAGTACAGCCTCGGCATCGGCGCGAATCGGCACATTGATGGGGCCGATGCCTGCAAACACACCGGCATCCATGCCCACGACTTCCGGGTTCACGTCGATGGCACCGACGATTTGAATGCCTTTCTCGTGCATATAGCGAATCGTGTACTTCGCCATTTTGCCGCAGCCGTATTGAATGGCTTTGATTGGTTGCATACCGCATGCTCCTTTGCAACAGTGCATATTGGCCATTGGAGAAGTCTCGCCGTCGAGACCAAGCCAATAGCCTTTACTCTACCGACATCAGGCTGGGCATTCACTGATATCGGCGGCACTGGAGTGTCGGGGAGAGTCGGTGTAGCGGTACCACTACCGAACAGAAGGCTGGGGCCATCACGAGGTCTCCCGCCGAATCACGGCATCTCGCTGATTTTCTGCCCGCCGGGCAGGGGCCCATGCCCATCGGCGTATGCGCCGCTGATCTGGCCGAATCCAACGACCCGAGAGAACGACGCGCAGGGGCTCGAAACCCTTACAGAACTCATCACGGCATACAACAAGGAAATGAGCAATGATTTCCCGCATTGCAATCCCCAGCGGCGCTCATCCGTGGAATATCGTATACATGGTGGCCGAGCGCATTACCAAATCATGACTGCTCACCGGCGGTCTCATGGTGCAGTTGCACGCCATCATGGGCGGTCTCGACGTGCGTCCCACTACCGACGCGGATCTGCTTGGCGCGTTGATTCTTAAGAGCGCCGCATACCAAGCAGACCATGCCGGATATGGAGATAGACATCTGTACGATGCCGCAATGCTCGCATCCCTCATCACCGACCCGGATGCCGAAACTCGGCGACTACATAGCCACACGGATCGCAGACGTATCAAGCTCCCGTACGACATGCTCACCGATGAATCACCTTACTGGAACAACCTTGACGAACAACATCGCAGAACAGGACTCGATGCCATAGAGCACTGGCCGATTGGTAGCCGCTCTACCGAACCCGGCTGTGGCGGATACCAGTCAGACCAATCCCGCCTACAACCTACTTCCGGTTACGTAGGGCGTGGAGCATGGCGACGAACACGATAACAATGACCACGGCCATGATCGCACAGATGAGTTTGCCGGGGATGCGTTCGTCGCGGGCCTATTGCATCGCGGCGTCTGCCGCTGAGATAGTGCCCGAGGTCTGGCTGAGTCTTCAGAGTTGCCGATTGTTCAAAAGTCATACTCTAACGATAATGCTGCGGAAAGCGGTTACCATAAAGCGTGCTCACAGTCGCCCGTCATGCGAACTTTTTGAAAACTGTTGATAAATAGCCATTTTCCGCAAAAGCCCTTGCAAAACACTATGATTTAGAACATCTATTAGTATGACGTAAACCATATTACAAACTACTTAAGGTAAGCGCTTACAGTTCGGCATGAGAGACTCCTCACCACGATATGGATGCGCTACAGTCACTATGATTGATACGCACGCCCCATCGACTACGCGATTTCACCGTCGCCGTACGCGCGTTCGGAGGCTCGCAGACACGGCTTGCCTTGCACCACCTCGACCTGCGAGGGCGGCGCGTCATCGCCGGCGCGCTTGGCCTGGATCTGTTCGAACAGCATTCGGAAGGACCGCTCCCCCATGTCCAGGAAGTTCTGGGTGTAACTGGTCAGCGCCGGATTCCACATGGCACCGAAGTTGCGGTCGTCAAAGCCTACGACGCTCACGTCAGCAGGCACGCGGCGACCAACCTCCCTTAGACCCCGGATCACAGCGATGGCAGTCTCGTCGTTGCCGGCGAAAATCGCAGTCACATCACCACGACGGCCCAAGGTGCGTCCAGCCTTGACCGACTCCTCCAAATCATCGTCGGGCACGATGATTGGGTCAGGTGCCGTGACGCCGCGCTCCTTGAGCGCGTCACGCCACCCATTGGTGCGGGTGTTATCGGTCGGACCTTCCGGACGCCCCACATGGAACACGGTGCGATGGCCGAGATCCAGCAGATGCATGGTCATCCAACGGCCGCCATCCCTTTCGGCGTTGATGACCTGGTATTCACCGTCGCCGAAGCTGCCACCCACCACGACCATCGGCATATCTTTGGGAATGTATTCCAGTGCGGCGATGCCGGCCCGGTCGTACTCGTAGACGATCACGCCCGCCGGCCTGATCGACAAACCCATGCGCACGCGAGCCTTGACGGAGTCCATGTCGGACTCGTCCAAAGAAACAATATTGAGCAGGAACCGACGTTTACGGGCGGCGGCCTCCACCCCATGGTTCGTTTCGGACGTGGAGAAGGCGGAAGGATTGGCCGCGAACACCACCACGGAGTCCATCTCCCGGTTCGACAGAGCGCGCGCCACAATGCTCGGCTCGTAGCCCAGCTCCTTGATGGCCTTGGCGATGCGTTCACGCTTGTCTTCGGTGACGTTGACGGTGCCGTTGAGATACCGGGAGACGGTCGGTGCCGAGACTCCGGCCAGTTTGGCCACGTCCTTGATCACCGGCCGGGTGCGGCCCGCACTTCTCGCCATCCTTGTCTCCCCTGTTGTTGTCAGTTGTTGTTATTGCGTATGTTAGAGAACCGGCATCACTATGACAGCCATCCAGTCACACCCATATCCGTTCAGCCGCGTTCCGACTTCGGTTCTCCGTTTTTCGCCGCGATTCATTGTAGTTCATGACGGGGAACCTATACCCAAATCGATAACTTCGTGAAAACCGTACGCTGAGTTGCGGTGAGTGTACGGTTTCCGCGAAATCATCCTAATTTCGTGAAGAACGTACACTGAATCGTCGTCAACGTACGGTTTTCACGAAATGGGGCCTCATCTCGTGAAGAACGTACACTGAGTCATTCTGAGCGTACGGTTTTCACGAAATGGCAGCTGATTTCGTGAAGAACGTACGCTGAAGATGCCCCCGGTGTCACTGATGACTGTTTTCGGTATGGAAGGCGGCGCAGCAAGGTGTCCTAGGCTAATATCGCCTCCGACAAGACCGTCGGCAAAGCCGTCGACGTCGATTCAAGTTATCCACAGCAACAATTCGCGTGACATAGTATCCACATTTGCCGGTTGAGCTTGTGCAACGATCAAAATCACCCTTAGCGTCGAGATATGAAAGAACACAAGGAAGTTTCTGCACTGCTGCAGCAGGCGAAGCAGGAGCGTCGCTGCTGCTATGGCACCAGTGATGCGCAACGGCGCGCCCTGAAACGTCGCCTGCATGCCGGGGAGCTGGTGTCACCGTATAAGAACCTGTACGCCGACCGAACACTTTGGAACACCATGACCAGAGAGCAACAGTCATTGCAGGTCATACGTGCGTTGTCCGCAATCCACCTCAGTGGGTATTTGCGGGGTTGAGTGCGGCGTGCGTATACGGACTGCAGCACAACTATTCCCTGCACGACGGCACAGTGCACATCGCCTCGAAGTCCGGCATCGGCGGCGGAGACGAGGCGCGTCTCAACCGCATCTATATCAATCGGATTCCGACGCGGAAGCATAACGGCATTCTCTTGACGACTCCGGCGCGAACGCTGCTCGACTGCGCGGCATTCCCATTCCCACAGGCGCTGCCCATATACGATTCGGCTCTGAGAAAGTCCCTGACGACCATCGAAGAGGTGCAGTCGCTGATGATTCAAAGCGTCTGCGACGAGGTCTCCGTGACCAAGCTGCTGAAGTACGCGGATCCCCTGAGCGAAAACGGCGGCGAATCATTGATGCGTGGCCAGATCACCGAATTGTCTTTCGGCATCCCCCTGCTGCAGGTGCAGTTCATGAATCCCGACAATCCCGCAATGTCATATCGCGTCGATTTCTGTTGGAAGCTCGCAGACGGCCGCATCATCGTGGCAGAATACGACGCATGGCCAAATACGCCGACATCAGCAACAAGAATCGCGCAAGCCTCCAGGCGAAAATGGAGTACGACCGCAGACGTGATCGGCATCTCCGGGAACAGGGCGTCACCGAAATCGTCCATGTGTTCTATGAGGATCTGCTACGCCCCATCAATCTTGAGACCAAGCTGCTCAAGGCCGGTGTGCCCAAAATCCGGTGAAGATAGGCCCCATTTCGTGAAAACCGTACGCTTACGACGACTCAGCGTACGATTTCCGCGACATGAGGCCATACCTCGTGAAAACCGTACGCTCAGAACAAGGCCGTCAGAAGGTCGACTAGACAACCTCTTAACTACCGAATGGTATCTAAAGAACGGCGATATTCCGCCAGAAACGCCGAGAGCGGAATAGTCCCTTGCGTTTGTCATCGGACTGCGTTATTCTGAAACCGGTTTCAGAAAGAAGCCGATAAACAAAACTCAAAGCCCCAAGGTTTTGACCAACGAAAGGAAACATGATGTCTCTCAAGGATTCCATGATTCGCGGTCTGGCTGTGTACGGCCTGAGCTCCATGAGCCAGTGCGGTCGCGCCAACAGCAGCACGCTCGTCGACCTGATCAACGAAGCCAACAAGAACGCTCGCTGAGCCATCGGCTCCGGTCCGGCAATCCAATCAGATTAGCCACGGACCCCATAACAACAAAGCTTAAACAACAATCGCAAAGCCGCTCACGGCGATGCGCAAACGAAAGGTAATGATTATGTCTCTCAAGGATTCCATGATTCGCGGTCTCGCCCTCTCCGGTATGGATGCCATCGCCCGCGCCGGCTACGCCGACTCCAAGATGTTCGCCGACATCATCAACGCCGCCAACAAGGACGCTCGCTGAATCTAGCGAACAATCCCGTTCATGAGATTGCACGACACATACGAAGGCAATCCCCCGCAGGCCGCAATCGGCCGGCACACCACAATAATTGAATAACGCAATAATTCAACACAGTAAAACTGAACAATAACCGGGACAACGGGGTCCATATATTCTTTCTTTTCCCATCGTGCGTACGCCGCGCCAGCACAGGTTCACATACGATGCACACGGCCGCCAATACACGATGCGTCATCATCAACGCCCTCACCGCATCATGAGATACTCCCCCGTCCGTTGTCCACACTGTTGCCTCTACAATGCCTGTGATGCACGCCGAACGGCATCCTGCACAGTGACTGAAGAACGAAACACCAAGGGACGGAAATGGATAACGAACTCTTCGAAAAGGCGCCGATTCCGAAGGCGTATTTCTCGCTGGCGATGCCCGTGGTGCTCAGCATGCTGGTCACCTTGGTGTACAACATGGTCGACACCTATTTCATCGCGCATACGGGAAACACCGATATGGTGGCGGGCGTCTCCCTCACCGCGCCAGTGTTCACCGTGATGATCGCCCTCGGCGACATCTTCGGCCTCGGCGCAGTTCGGTCATCTCGCGCTTGTTCGGCCAACACCGGTTCGCCGACGGCAAGCGACTCAGCGCGTTCTGCTTCTATGCCGCCATCGCCACCGGCCTGCTGATTCTGGTGCTGGGCCTGGCGTTCCGCGACCCGATGCTCGCGCTGCTCGGCGCCACTGACGACACTTGGCAGTATGCCTCCGACTTCTACACGCTGATCATCGTCGGCTCGCCGTTCATCATCGTGTCGATGACGCCGTCCAACCTGCTGCGCACCGAAGGCCACGCCGTGCAGTCCATGATCGGTTCGGTGGCCGGCACGGCGGTCAACATCGTGCTCAATCCCCTGTTCATCCACGGATTCGGCTGGGGTGCTGCGGGTTCGGCCGGTGCCACCGTGATCGCCAACATCTGCACCGACGCCTATTTCGTCTGGTTCACGCTGCGTCACAGCAGCAACCTGTCCATCGACCCGCGGACCGTCATCGACCGCGCGCGCCGGCGTCTGGCGGTCACGGCCCGGGAGGTCGGGAGCATCCTCGCCATCGGCATCCCCTCGGCGATCACGAACCTCACGCAGAGCGTCGGCATCGTCATGATCAACCTGTTCCTGCTCCCCTACGGTACCGACGCGGTAGCCGCGATGGGCATCGCGCTGAAAGTCATCATGATCGCGGTGCTGGTTTTCGTGGGATTCGCGTTCGGCGCGCAGCCGCTGATCGGCTACAACTACGGCGCCCGCAATATGCCTCGACTGCGCGGCATTCTGCGTTTTTCCTACCTGTTCCTGTCCCTGTTCGCCCTGGTGATGACCGTGGTGCTCAGCCTGTCCGACCGTCTACTGATGGGATTCTTCATCGAGGACGCCACCATCATCACGCTGGGCGCGGCATGCTGCGGGTTCAGCTGCTGAGCCTGGTGTGCGTAGCCGTCGTGATGGTCACGACCTGCACCTTCCAGTCCGCAGGCAAGGCGGTCGGCGCCTTTGTGCTGTCGATCAGCAGGCAGGGTGTGATGCTGGCGATTACCCTGTTCGTCGGCTCCCGGCTGGCCGGCTATCAGGTGTAATCGCCGCGCAGGCCATCGCCGATCTGCTGACCGCGATTGTGGCGGTCATCCTGTTCGTCGTGATGTTGCCTGAGCTGCGCAGTCGGAAAGCTCGCTGATAGAGCAACACGAGGTTTAGCAGACACGCATTCGGAGAGCCAATACGCTGCGTAATATTGCGCGCGATATTGCGCAATGGGAGGCGGTGCCGTTTTGTTGGACTCATCGTTGATTCCATCACCACCAATCATGTCACAAGACCGAGCTCGCGTCGACGATCCATGATACCAGTTCCACGATGCCGGTGTCGCTATCTTTGCGATACACGGCGGTCAGTTCGCCGCAGCTCACGGTTTCCAGTGTGGCGCGCACGTCTTCCTTTCCGGTACTCGCTCCCGCTGCGGGAGCTGTCTCGCATAGCGAGACTGAGGGTGGTTCTCAGCGCTGCCCATTACCATGTTTGGTAGGCCCCGATGGTCGGGGCCGGGTCGCCGGTTCCGGTATGACTTTCCTGCCCTGTCGTCGATGATCCGGGGGGTGTTGTCGCCGGGAACGGGGACGCCCGATGACCGCT
>ENA-OQDE01000492-OQDE01000492.1-human-gut-metagenome-genome-assembly--contig:-NODE-492-length-23427-cov-2.586223_pt1 | contig 23427 bp, 20 predicted proteins | sample MGYA00242768_ERZ504595 | MGnify/ENA primary metagenome ERZ504595 (study PRJEB26092, sample SAMD00036307) | human gut metagenome | host: Homo sapiens | study: EMG produced TPA metagenomics assembly of... | reverse complement strand
TGCAATGTAACTCCCATCAGACCGATAACAACATCGTTTGAAAGTGTTTCCAACGTCAGATGACTTAACTCTTTGGAAGGATTCAGAGGCATGTCCAAAAGTATACCTGCTCCTCCCTCGATGGAACGTCCATAAACACCCTTTATGCCTAAGTCCTTTCCCAAGTCATTGCTAACCAAACCCGTTTTAAAATGAATGCGATAAGGACGGGGAGAAACAACGGTGAATGCCTGACCATCAACATAGAAATCTTGCTCAATAGGACACCAGTTATCCGGATTCACTAATTCCAATACATCAGAAGTTCCATCTGTATAGTATACACGAACAACACCATTAGCAATGCGACACTGCATGTGGTTGGTACTGCCTGCCATCATTAAATAGCATGAGAAGCCCGACCGGAAAGCGGAATACTTAAACTGTCGGATAATTATCCCACAACGAAGTAAAAGCAATATTGCTTCCTTGAGCCAATGTTCGGAACGGCACACCCAGTTTGGTAGTCAGCATTTCATCACGTACCAAGGCACGCAAACCTGCATCATCAATATCAGCAGTTAATTTGGGATGGCACCACTCGCCAATGCCCTGAACAGGAAGTTGCAAAGTGGTATAAGGCGAACGGGGTGTCAGATACTCATTCCGGAAAATATCAGTCACATTCGCATTGAACAAAGAATCCATATTCATCACCCGGCACTCTGACGTATTCACCTGTGAGAAAGGAAGAATGACTGATGTTTTTTCCGATTTCGTAATCTGTACGTTTACAGGCTGCCACCATTCCATCTGTCCTTGTTTCATGCGAACAAAGAATGTATGATGCCCCAAATGATCATTGACCTTACTTCTTATAGATGTATCACTAACATTCGGTTGTATCAGCACTCCCTGCGGATCATATATTTTACCGAATACCGCCCCTAAAATGGATGGAATACGGATCTCCGCTAAAGCCTCCGCCTGTATTTCAGGCAGAACCGGATTCAGACAGTTTCCTTTCCACACAATTTCGACAATTGCTTTTGGGCAGAAGAAGCAGGAATAACAACCACCGGATAACCGGAAGCAGCTTCCGCAAAGCTCCAGTCAACTTCTTTCCCATTTACTTTCACAGAATGAATCCTTTCTCTTCCGACATTCACTTGTAATGTCAAAGCCAAAGGCGCCTTAAAACGTTGCTCTATCCGGTAAATATCTGTATCTTTCTCCCTGACAAAGTGATAGGTTATGTCAGGCAAAGAAATAGAAGCTTTTGACCATCCTTCGGGAAATCCCGGACGAATCACCATCTTCCGTTCAATACATCGGGTAAAATGCCATACAATCCTTGTACCAGTAATCGGGAAGCTACCCCTATCGGATCTCCAAAGTCACGATAACACTCTCCACGGGCAGCATCATAAAAGCTGACTTGCCCCAAATTGCCGGGACTGTTACCTAAGTACATGCCATCCAGAAATGAACTTTTCATCAATCGATATGCTTCCTCCGGACGTCCTGCCTGGAAATAGGCCAAAGCTGTATGCATCACCTCTGCGAAAGCCACATTATTGATACTCCAGGAATAAGGTAACCAATTGGTAGTGGCAATCGTTGCATATCCCTCTTCCAGTCCATCGGCATACACGGGGATATGTGGTATTTCCGTATCAACATACCGTGTAGCCTGATATGCTTGAAAAGGATCGGCAACGTCGCTATCGAGTGCATGGTATATAGTCCATAATCCCGGACTTTCGTGAAGCCGGCGATGTCCCATAAAATCCTGATATTCCGCCCAACAACCTTTGCTCTGCATCCAAAGACGCTTATTCATCGCTTTCAATATTTGCTCGGCTTTGTTCTGATAAGGTGAAGGGTCTTCGCCTATCAAAGAAGCAAGAAAAGCTGCCATTTTATTGGCACGGTAGTTATAAGCCGACGAATGGGTGACTGCGCCACTGTTGTAGTAAAGCGCATCACTTGCCCAAATACAAGCGTATGCATCATATAAACCATCATTGTCCGGATCATAATTTAATTTTTCCCAAGCTAGATGGCGGGTAATCATAGGCCACATTTTGCGGACATACGCAGTATCTCCCGTCCAGTTGAAGTGCCATAACAATTCATCCATATAACAAAGATTCATGTCATAGTGGTGCATCTGGTTGTTACGTTCAGGATTCCGGCAAATATACCCATTGCTATATTGAGGAGTTCCCCAACGTTTTTCCGAACGCGCCAGATTCATTGTAGAATCTTGTGCCGGATGAGGTATTGTATTCGGGACATCAGTCACCTGACTGGCTGCATAAACATCAAAATGAGTCCGTGCCCGGTCATGCCAACCTAAAGCATCACCAGTATATCCGGCCCTCCACCCACTTAACGCATACGCCAGCCAATAGCACCGTGCAACCAAACCTGTCCGTCCCAGATTCCATCGGCAGCTGCGACCAATGCACCACCCAACGTGTTCAAATAAGGGTCCGGTGTTTCTATCTTCAAATGAGAAGCCAACGCCATAGAGGCTGCCTCCGCTTGTTGATAAAGTTTACGGACATTATAGCCTTCGGGAACCTCCCCACGTACCAAGTATACTTCTTTCTGCAAGGGAAGTTCACCAGTGACAAGGTCAGTCGCTTCGGCAGGAGTTCGAAGCAATCAGCCGGATCTACCCCCATATCTCCATTACGACTCAAACGTTTTCCGGTAGCTCCCCCATGTTGCCAACGAAGTATAGCTCCTTTAGGCATATTCGAAGGAGAAAAACGCCAAATAGCTCCATCCATATCGGCTAATGCCAATACAGAAATACGCAGTTCTCCTTTTCCCCAAGACGGGTCTGTCAAATAATAGGTACGTTTTCCAGCCGAATAACGGGATTCACAATGCCCGGTGCAGTCAAGCGCCAATTCTGTTCCGTCACGAAGAATGACTTTGAAACTTATATTTCCTCCGCGTCCGTTATTATAAAAAGCAAAAACCGGCCGGTCACTTGTTTCTACCCGAAAGGACTGTGACTACCGTACAAAGCACGGGTATACCGATTCTTACCATTGACACAAACAAACTCATCACCATCGGGACGATATTGCAACGTCCTTTTTGTACCTCGCAGATGTTCATTCAAGGAGATGGATTCTTTAAAGTCACCGATCTGCTTTGCCTCTCTTTGAGCATTTAATGGCATCGCGACAACATCAAGAGGCAACAAACAGTCAGCTTTCCTTTTAAAATAAAATTCAGATGAAAATAACTCATATTTTTTGTGTTTGATTATGGTAATGGCTTCAATCCTTCCCAACGGACATTCCAAGTTCCATCTTTCGGAAATCCCGGATTAATCTCCGTACATCCGTCCCAACCGGCACACATCATCGCAATAGCAGTCAGCAAGCCGCCATTACCCGGTAAATAAATACGTAAACGATCGTCCTGATAATTATGACCATTCGGCAAGTATGTGTTTGTGCGTTTATCCATCAGTAAAGCTCCGACGGCCTTTTCCGGTTCACCCAAACGGGCAGCATTCATAGCCGTCATCGGATAATCCATCCCCAGGTTTTACCCCAATTCCAGTTATCCCAAATCCAGTGCAATGTATTTTTCATATAATCTTCCCGGATAAGTTTATTCATCGGAAGAATACCGACTGCACCTAATACTGCCATGTGGTCGGAAGTATAACGAATATCTTTATAAGTATCTATGGCTGTTTCAGCAGCCAGATAAAGTCCTTCATTATTAGATGCTAAAGGGGAAAGTTTGTCGATCATTTCATCCCATTCCAGACTACGTTGCTGTCCCATACGTTCACGCCATTGTTGAGCGGTCTGCATGGCAAAATGCCAGTAAGAAAGTTCAAAAGGAGGATTAATTGTTTCTGCAGCACGCAACGTTTCTTGTGCAGGAATGGCACCTTTCAATACGTAACGTCCTTCCAGTTCATCGTATGTAGCAAAAGAGTACATAAATTCTGCAGTCTCCTGTACCAAACGATTATATTTCTCCAACACTTCTTTAGTCGGATCAGCACGATAAAGTAATTCTGCCAAATAAATTAGATGAGGTTGTTGCCAAATCAGAAAACTTCCTACTTTGGAAGGGGCTTCTGTTCCTGAAGGGTCGGTCATTTTCATCCAGCGAACACCATCAAACCCTTGTCTTTGGGCAATTTGACGCGCTATCGGTTCAGCCTTTTCATACCAGCCTAATGTACGGTCAAGTAAGTTGCTACGATTCCAAAGAGCAAATTGAGCTTCGTGCCACCAGATCATTTCAAGATGGAATTTGCCAAACCACGAATTATAGGTAAGCCCCGTCTCTTGCGGAGGAGTAGTACCTGCACTCTGAATAGCAAGCAAATATTGGCTAAGTACCACACGTCGTTCCAGTTCTTTTGCCCGTGGGTCCGTACATGCCGAAAAGTCAACAGCTGCGCCTTCCTTCCAAAACGAATTCCAATAGTTTTTTGCTTCTTCTTGAGTTTGTGCTACAGTAACAGGCTGCGTTGAAGGAGCTGTACTAGTAAAAGCACATGTAAAAGCTAAATGATCGTCCATCGGAGTCAGGACAAAATAATGTTTTGCTTTCTCATTGAAAGTAGCCTTCCCTTCCCAATACAAAGTTACGAAATACTCTGTGCTATCTAAAGTATGTTTCAAAACTGCGGAAGATTCATTTTGAGTAACAATAGTCGTTGTATGTTTATCAACGGCTTCCCAATTACATGCATCATCACAATGAGCGCCCGTAGGATACGGAAAGCGAAAACAAATCCGGTATGCGCCTTAGAGGTAATATTGCAGCAATCATATCATTAGAAGGATGGCAGACTGTCTCCACTTGATAATCTTCACCGTTTAATTTAAACCGACTTCGATCTTTCCATCCCACAAGCAAAGTTTCTGATGAACGTCAGTTACCTGTTCAATATCCGTACCTTCTTCCACGTCAAAACCGACAATTCCTAAATGAAGACGATGCGGATTGACACGAAACCAATTAGCGGCATCCTGCTGTCTGCCTTCTTCTTTGAATTGAGTAGCGTAAAGTTCTTTCTTTCCCCTGCCAAAATCGTATTCTTTCAGGGTTTCTTCCGGAGTAAGCCGGTCCGGATTGGCGAAGCTATGCCAGCCCCACTGGCTCTGCGTTCCCAATGGAACTCCTTTTTTATAATTGTCCGGAAACGTCTGTAATCCGGTTATGTCTACCGTATAAGCAAACTCTCCATTTCCTACAGAAAGTGAAGCCAATGAATCGAATGCCGTCACAACAGGACTATTCCTTTCTACTAATGCCTCACGGTCAATTATCGGCTGATTTCCATCTCCGCAAGCTGTCCAAATAAAAAGTGCTGCAATAGATACTGCGAATGTTTTCATGATTCTTTATTATTGTTATTTACAAAAGTATTTATTTTTGAAACAAATGACGCGGATTCTCATTCAAAAACCCGCGTCACTCCACCCTAATAATCCAATCCAAAGGATGATTTGAGGATCTTTATTTTAAATTCCATTTGATAAAATAGTCTCCATTCATTATTTTGGAACGAATGTCTTCAGCATTGCCAGTAGTTTCGTACTTTTCCGAAATATACTTCGCCATGAAACTATTATCATTATAACGTTTTGCCATACGAATCATAGCCGGATAAACTTTTCCTTCGCATGCCATTTCCAGCATCATTCTTTCAATATTTCTTCGTCATTGTTTTGTACATTAGATGTGAAGGTACGTGCTCCTAAGTTACTATAGCTTACTTCTACTCCACGAATCCCTCTGTCACCATATTTACGACTACCAATACCAGTTGTCCCGTTTGAATAATAATATACAGTACTATTATTCGTCCAATGAGGAGTAATACCATACCAATTGCCGGAATAAGTACCTTCCTCATCAATATCAAACTCACTAGAGTAGGCATTGACTCCTACATTAATTAGTGCGTCAACTACAGATCTTCTACCTAATTGATTGAATGCTTCTGCCAACATAAAATAAAGGTCTGCACCGCGGTAGGTATATACGAATACATCATGCGATAAGCGGTACGTACAGGTTTAGAAGTTGGACGGAATTTGCTGATAACCCATTTACCATTGTATTCAGATACTGTGTAACCCATTCTGAAATCTTTATCTTTACTACCCAGCGGACCGAAGTCATTATCTCTGAAACGTTCTACAGCGACCTCTGCCGGTGCCAGCCAATATTTATTCGGATAATCAGAGTCGAAATGCTTCAGCAGACTGTTTGTCTGCCTGTTTTGATAGTCATACATAATTGCTGACGCCGATTCATAATCATACGGAGTCTCGTTATTAAAGAAATTGGTATAATGACTGAACAACATATCATTACGTAAGAAAGCGATAGATTGATTGGTAGTACTTTGGTAGATACTGTTCATCTTATTAAGTATCAAGTTGACACATTGTTGGTATCTACCTAACCACAAACAAATCTCTGCATATAGAGCATAGTAAGGAGGAGTCATCATATCCCAGCGGCGATATTCACTATTTGCCAGCTCCGTATCCGGGTCTACCCAGTCTTTCCATGCTGTTTCGTAAGTTCCGTCAATATTGTCATAACCAATATCTAGCAGATTCTTGCAAGCTACCATCGTTTCGTCAAGATTCAATATGTCAAACTGTGACAAATCTCTCAACGAAGTCATTGGTTTATCCACCCATGCTACTTCTCCGTAGATTTTAGCGATCGTCATAAACATCCATGCCTTGACACGCAGCGTGCTGCTGACCAATGCTTTATAGTGGCTTTCATTAATAGAGTTCTTTTCTTCGTATGTTTTCAATTTCCGAAGATAATCGTTACAGGCATTTATTACTTCGTAGATCCAGAAGGATCTGCATATGAATTACCACTTAAATCATCATCGTAATTGTACAAGTTGTAGAGTTCAGTGGGTGCCGTTGCAGTCGGCACCACCATTTCTCCCCGAAGTTCATTCAGATAAATCACTTTGTCTCCAATGGCTTGCATTTTAGTCATGATACCAATGTAACCGGAGTACATCTCACTTTCTTCTGATATATAATCCTCATTATCCAGGGTAACATCTGTATCAGGATTGAAGAAGTCATCGCATCCTCCCAATAAAGTAACCGCCAGTATGAAAGCGGCATTTAATAATATCTTTTTCATCTTCATCATTAGAATTTCAAGTTAATACCCAGTTTGACAGATTTCGGTTGCATCACTTTCGCATAATCAAATCCTTGTGTAGCATTGCTGCCAGATGAATAAGCGAATTCCGGATCCATACCCAAATATTTGGTAGCGGTCAACAGGTTTTCTCCTGTCACATAAATTGTTCCTGAACGGAAAAAATTCCAAACTGGTTTGTCGAAATTATAGCTTAACGTAATACTCTTCATGCGTAGGAAAGAAGCATCTTCAATCCAACGGGAAGAGAAGTTGTTATTGCCGATAGCATCTCCATAGCTAGCGCGTGGAATATTGGTAACCTGTCCTTCTACATTCCAACGGTTGGTCACTGCTACACTTTGGTTAGAGAAAGAAGAAACTGATTCCAGTGTCCTTCTTACCGCATTGTATGCCTCATTCCCTTTTGAATAAGAAAATTCGGCCGCCAGTGCGAAATGCTTATAACGGATATTGGTATAGAATCCTCCAAAGTAATCAGGAGTGGCACTACCCAATGATACATAATCTTTAGAATCGATGCGTCCGTCATTATTCTGGTCTACATAACGTACATCACCAGCACTATATGCTTGATTACTGCTGTTGGTCAATGCGGCTTCACTCGCTTCCGCTTGGGTAGAGTAGACGCCATTTGCTTGCAATCCGTAAAATTCGTATGGATTTCCACCTACACGACTTACTATCATCGAACCATCACTATATTGAACTGTTTCCTGATCGTTTCCGCCCAATGATTTAATCTTACTTTCCGTGAAAGAAATATTACCTCCTACAATCCACTCAAAGTTACGCATACGGATGAGAGAAGCCTGCAATGAAAGTTCTACTCCGTTGTTATCGATTTTTCCGACGTTTGCATAGTAGGCAGATGTTCCGTAGATAGCAGATTTTCCAATGTTCATGATTACATCTTTGCTTCTGCCACGATAATAATCTACTCCCAAACTGATACGGTTTCTCAAGAAAGAGGCATCCAAACTTAAATTCATCTGCGAGGTTATCTCCGGTTTCAAATGTGTGTTCGGTATTTGGGTACGAATAATACCCGATACAGCCATATACGGTAAACTACTATAATAAGATTTTCCATAATTGGAAGAGAAGCGACTGTTTCCTGTCAGGCTGTATTCTGCACGCAAATCCAGACGGGTGATCCAATCCTTGTCTATAAGGAAAGACATATTCTTCGCCATCCATGTGATTCCGCCTGATGGATAAACCCGAAAATGGTTGGTGTATCTTCCGTTTGCGGAAGAACCGTCGATAGACATATTCAATGCAGCATTCAATACATGATTATAAGTATAGTCAACGTGACCATAAATATTAGCCCAGTTCCATTTATTCTGATAACCGTCGAAATAACGACCTATAGCATCAGCCGAACCCAGTACTTGATAGAAGTCATTGGTTGTGTTGCGCGCGTATGCCCCATCGTATTCCTGCAAAGTAGTCAAAATTTGCACTCCTGCCATAGCATTCAAAGCATGGCGGCTACTGAATTGTTTGTTGTAGCGCGCATTTAGGTTATAAAAATAATTAGTCGTTTCGTTTACGCCTTCCCGGATTGTATTTTCTTCAGTACCGAATGCGTCTGTAGTAGGAACGATAGTAAAATCGGTTCTGCCTGGAACAAAAATATGCTCCTTATTATAGTTGTAGTAAAGACCGAAGGCACCACTGAGAGAAAAACCTGGAAATATTTTATAATTGAAACCAGCTTTAACATTTACGTCATATTGGCGACTGTTCGCATCCAGATTATTGACAATAGCTAACGGGTTACTTACAGCAAAGTCCATATTTTTGCTGATTCCATAATAGTATTCAGAGTAAATCGGAGTAAATTCTCCGTTATCTACTTTCTGGTAGGGAGCAAGCAGTGGAGACTGTGCATAAGCAGCAAGCAAAGGGTTGGTACGAACATTCATCCCTTGTTCTTGATAATTACCGTTGATATATGCCAATCCGACGGTAGCATAGACTTCAAAATTCTTGCTGACCAAGAAGTTTCCGTTCAACTGTGTATGATAGCGGTTCTGTTGAGTACTTTTCAGTATTCCATCCTCTTTAGAGTATCCCAAAGACAAGTCGTATTTGGCGATAGCATCACCACCTTCTACTCGAAACAGATTTTCTGTCACAAATCCGCTCCGGTAGATTTTATCTTGCCAGTTCGTATTGTTATTGTAGTAGTTGGCATATCTGCTGTTGGTAGGGTCACTCATGAAAGGGAATTCGGTAAAGAACTCATCCATGTTCCCGAAATAACTCATTCCCATGTCTGATAGGAAAGAGCGGTAATCTATACCATTCAGCAAGGGCATACGTTTGTTGTTCCAGTTAATACCAAACTGACCGTAATAACTGATTTCAGTGTTCATGTTCTCCGATGTGGCACCATCCGTTTCAATCAGAATGACACCATTAGCACCCATAGAGCCATATAAAGCCGCTTCCGCACCTTTCAATACGGTGATATTTTGAATATCATTGAGGTTGTAAGCCTGAAAGATGTTACGGCTCAATCCATTAATCAATGGTGAATCATTTACGTCCGGTATATAAGGAACACCATTGATAACTACCAACGGTGCATTGTTACCCACGAAAGAACGTGTTCCACGAAGATTAATGAAACTTCCCTCTCCTGGCATACCGCTGCCACGAGTCACTTGCAAACCTGCAATCTGTCCAGCCAACGCACGGTCTATCTTCATACCCGCAGGTACGAAATCCTTTTTAGTGATATTCTCCGCAGATGTAGTCACTTCGTTCGTTTCAATACGGAAAGGCAATACTGTTGTTTCATTATATTTGTATTCCGATTCAGGAATCATAATGATCGTCATCTCCTTACGATTATCCACTGCTTGAAGCACTGTATAATATCCGGCAGCCCAAACTGAAATATTGGCTTTCCGCAAACTCTTGCATTCTATTTGAAATACTCCGTTCTTGTCCGTAGTGACATCTTCGCTTCCGGTGACAGACACCACCGCACCCTCAACCGGAATATTAAGGGTGGATAATACTTTTCCGCTTATTTTGCCTTGTTCCTGCGCATACAGATCGACAGCAAATAGGCAAACTAACAGGGTGAAAAACAAAATTTGTATCTTTTTCATGTTGTCTTTATTTCATAAGATTAATAACAATCCTTGTTTGGTCGCAGACACCAATGATATAATGCTGCTTCAGATAAATTGGAACCTGATCCACTAAGACGTATTATAATTTCACTGGCTTCGTCGCCCGGAATAGTAACTGTACCTACAGCACCTCCATCACGATCATATTTTGATTTATTTTTAAATCCCTGCGCAACAGCTTCATCTATTCCTTCCGGATATCCACCTCCTGCACGATCATAGTGGTAAGCAGATGCATTATTAAGCACCGATTGTGAAAGAGTGGTTACAGGAATTTCTTCTCCATTCTTGATAATTGAAACGGCAATCGCTCCTAAAGTTTTCTTTTGTCTGAACCCCATGGTGAGTGTATATGTTCCAGGAGGAATCTTATAAGGAGTAGCTACGTAACGGGTTCCCACTGTTTCACCTCTAAACGGAGTATAATCAAGTGTATATGTTTGATTATCAGCATCTGTCAAGTTAAAATAGAGAACTCTGTAATATATAGTGGGGAATCCTAATGCTGCCCATCCTGCGCAGTTCGCTTCATCTGTCTCACTAATCTTGTTAAATGAAAGATTGGTAGTCTTGAAATACGTATCTTTATCATCGGCACTCAGATATTCGTAATTTCTGAAAAGTTCTTTAAGGCGATAAATCAATACGTTAGTAGGTATCTTCATTTCAGTGACATGGTAGGCTATTCCGTTACTCATAGATATCGGGTTGTCAAGATCTACTTTCTGTACAGTCGTGCGCCATTGTTTACTGAATACAGAAGTCAAATCCTCATTGCTTTCAAAATCGGCTTTGTCATAGATCTTATTAAAGAAAGCCGATTGAAATATCCAGTTTTCCAGAATACTATCTGCACGTGTCATATTCCAGCTTTCCAGATTCTTCCGTGCTACGCTTAATGCGTTATTGACTACGTCATTGGACGGTATTAGCATGGTAGCACTGAGATTTTCGGACATGATGTCAAACTTTACCTTTTCAAAATAAGGAGCTCTTACGGTAAATACCGAGTCATATACGGTATTGCCAGTATTGTCTACTCCTACCACTTTACTTGCGTCTCTGTCAAATGTCAAAACATTACGTGACAAGATCATCTCACGGAAAATAGAATAATCTTCACCTAGATTTTCAATGATCTCATACATGCTTCTCGGAGCATTGATAGCTGATCTAACAATACATGATACCCATTAGGTCAACTTAATTACCCGGGTTACATGTTGCATGTGAACGAATACCGGTAGCCGCTCTTGTTTCGGGAGAAGCAACAGAAATATTCAGATACTTACCGCTCCACATCAAAAGACGTTGTCCGTCTTCCAGGTTGGAAGGTGAGATAGAGGCATCAGAGATATAGGTCTGGGCAGTGTATATAGGATCATCCCCTACTGCAATGCTTGACTCCACTGCTAGAATGGTGTACATCTGTTCTTTCGCCAATAATTGGTCCACCATGCCCGTTTCGTTAAACAGCTGGTACATATTGCTTAAAGAGGACTCTTGAGCCAAATAATCTGTAAGGGATTCATTGACTATGGAAATCTCCGTATTATTAACCGTGCTGGCGTTTTGGGCATAATGCTCATCCCATGTGTTAGTACAACCGCTCCCTATCAATCCGATAAGGGCAACGCCGAGTATATATTTTCTTGCTTTCATGGTTTATTCGTCAAATATGGGTTCAAATTCTAAATAATCTAAGTATATACGATAGTCGGATTTATCACTAGCTGCAGGATCAGTCAATATCAGTCTGAATGTGTGAGTAGAGTTTTCTGTAAATTCTATCTCATCATAAATCACATCTTCATAACATCCCAACTTATTGCTTTTAAGAGTAGTGGTTGAACTGGTATACGGTGCACGTGTAACTGAATGTTCTCCGCCAAAGCTAAAAATCATTTGTCCTCCGTTACTTCCGCTGCTTTTTGTTCTAATAAAATCCATAGATGTAGCATAACCAAAGTGTAATGTTACTTTGTATTTTCCCTTGATAATAGACGGCGTTTCCATTGAGATCCAACCTGTATTACCAATGTTCAACATCAGAAAATCATAATTGTGGGCAGTTTTCCAGTCATTATTCGTCCGAGTAGTAAAATAGGTAATATTATAATATTTATCAAAAGCTCCTGATGGATTCTTTAGTTCATATTCATAACAATTGAGCTCTGAGATGTCACATTTCTTCTCTGCCGTTCCAAATGATTCCTGAAATTTAATCCCCTCCTCTCCATGACCGTCTGCAATCCAGTCTTTGATAGCAGAGAAATTACATACATCAAACAATACTGTTTCCGGTTTTACATCCGCAATCGGCAGGTAAGTGGAAACCTGATGAATATAGCCGTTCTTAGCTTGCAAATTACAAGCGTCTTCCACAAAGACAGCTTTATTTGCTTCGTCCTGATAGTTCAAATAGAATTTTCGATCTTCCTCTTGACTTATTCTTACCACATTTCCTTTGCACGATGTATTCCATATCTTAGAAGTCGCATTTTCACTGTCGAAACTCTGCAAGTTGTTCAAGTCATAACTTCCGGTCAGAATATGATAGGCTACATATTTATACAATGCATTCTCCGGATTAGTATAGTCGCTGCTTGCTCCCAACAGTTGTGTTAAATCAGCCAGATTATTGACACCTGCATCATGGAAGACATCGTCCGTTACAGCCAACAGTGTATAATTACGTTTCTGCTTGATAGTTTGTCCCTGATCATTTTTCAGTTCATCATAGATAATGTTCAACTCGGTTCCCCACCCCGTCGCATCTAAAGCGGACTTTAAGAGTATAAGGACGTCCGCTTTCGGATATCCGGCATATACGCTTTCAGTAAGCGGAGTTAGCGTATTTCCCAATACATATACGTAACCGTTGGATACCGGATTTGCAAATTCAAGCACATGAGCTTCACTGTTCAGATAAACAGACCGCATACCACCACCGCCATTTTCCGCACTTCCGAATGATACCATCAAAACATCGTCAGAAACGGTTCTTTTAGCTAATGCACCTTCCTTCTCAATAAAAGTTGCTTGATTGATGGTATCTTGTATAATATGATAAGATACCAAATTACGCGCATATTCTGTTCCCAACTCTTCAATGGAAGAAACCCCTCTTCGGGTGTAAAACTCCTGTACGGCCGTATTGTTGGGGACGAAAAGAGTGAAGCGTTGGGTAGCCTGATTCACCGCATTGTATAAGTCCGCATATTTCATGATGTGAATCCATTCGGAAAAGTCTTCCGATCTGCTGGATAAATAAGTTGCGGCAGGCTGTGTGTCGAAGACCACGAAGTGTCTCCATCATACGGATCATTGCAAGCTGCACATAAAACGATGAGCAGCATCCAGTATATTTTTTTAATTTTTTCATCGTATATCGTTATTTAATTATTCATAATAAGGATTTTGTGTCAATAACGAGTTGTTGAATATATCTTCAGCAGGAATTGGCAGATACCAAGCATTATCATTATCCAGAACAGAACTCAGCCATTTATTTTCCGCTGTAAGGTTGTTCTCCATAATGATTGCTTTAAAGCGAGCTTTATACTTGAAGTTTTGTTGCTTGCCGTAGCGCAATAGGTCATACCAACGTTTGCCTTCTGCAGCAAACTCCATGTCGCGTTCATCCAATAGCATCTCCAATAACATTTCTTCAGTAGCTTCGTTGATATTGTCCGCACTGACTTCACTTCGTGGGTTTAGCTCTGAACGTTCGCGTATTTGATTAATGATAGACAATGCCTCTGTCCAGTTGGCGGAACCGCCGATACGAATCAGTGCCTCCGCTTTCATCAACATTACGTCTGCCATACGATAGATAATATAATTGGCATCCTGAATGGTACGTACGGCTTCCCGGTCAGCAACTCCCATTCCTGAATATTTCCAGATAATGCCGTTGTCCGGATAGCTAGCATAAGCAGTACCGGCAAATGAACCATAATAAGTGCGGCTTATTTCATCTCCTCTATGTTGTGTGTATTCTTCTATTAAGCGAAGAGTCATCGGCTCAGAATACATATATGAGTCTATTGTAACATCAGTGCCATAAGGGAAAACCTTGGATGGGCTTCCGCTTCCTTGTGCATAATTGGTTTCGTCATATTGTATTTCAAAGATAGATTCGTTACTGTTACCGGGATAGAACATATTGAACCATTGTCCGGGTGTCGACATAAATACTGGTCGCATAGCGGCTGTAGCATTGATTAGGTAATCAGCATACGTGACACATTCTTCGTATTCTTCTGCCCAAAGGCAAGTTTCCGCCATCAGTGCGTACAATGCCCATTTAGTGGCACGCCCTTTGGTAGCCCATGTTCCATCAAATGTTTCTTTGGCAGCATTAGTTGCTAACGCTGCACGTACATCGCTTTTTATCAATTCCAAAATCTCCGTTTCGGATGACTTGGCTACGTCATTAGGCATGGCATCGTCTACGTAGGGTTCGGTAATCAAGGGCACCTCCCGGAAGTTACGTACCAGATACAGGTATGACAGTCCGCGTAGGAAATAAGCTTCCGTCAGATGTGAGTTCATTCTCGATTCATAATAACTTGCATCTTTGTCCATCACGGTCGGTGCATATTTTAACACAGCATTCGCCATACCGATCACTTGGTAGAAGGTACCCCACTGAACAGTTGATGTACTGGGCAACACCTGAAAGTTCTGAATCAGACCGGTTTTTGTTCCTCTACCGGGAACAATGACGGAACTCCCTCTCAATTCTCCCCAGTTGATGATATAGGGGACACAAGTACGCAAACGACTGTATCCCTGTGCGAGAATGGCTTCCACATCTTCAGAAGACTCCCAGTACATATCGGTAGATTGCTTATCTTTGGGCAGAATATCAAGCCAATCGCTGCATCCGCTCATCAACAAACTTCCGGATAGTAACAATATAGTAAATATCTTTTTCATGTTCGTAGATCTTTTAAAAACTTAAATTAAAGCCGGCAACAAGCTGAATAGAAGCCGGTGTAGTAGCACTATCTCTGGCATATGTGTTTTCGGTCTTCACTTCCGGATCCTGACCGGTGTATTTAGTCCAAGTAAAGAGGTTGTATCCGGTGACATATACATCAATATTACTAAATCCCCAACGCTGAATTATTTTCTTCGGCAAACGATAATTGAACGACAAAGATTTCAAACGCAAGTAAGAAGCATCTTCCACAAAGCGGTCAGAGCCCAGTGTGTTGTATCCTTCTCCATAGAGTGCACGCGGAATATCTGTCTGATCACCTTCGTTGCGCCAACGTCTAAGGACAGCCGTACTTTGATTGTCAATTCCGCGCATGGACTCATTGTTTAAACGGGTAGAGTTGACTACATCCTGTCCATAACGTCCGTAAAAAATAGCAGACAGCTTAAATTGCTTATAGCTGACATTAACACCAGCACCTCCGGTGAATCTCGGATTAGAGTTACCTAAATAGACAATATCATATTGGTTGATGACACCATCATGATTTATATCCTCGTAGAGAGCATCTCCGGGAGCTATGGTAGCTGTTCCATTCCGCATAACAATCGCATTGCCGGAAATATCTTTCATCACGTTGCCATCGGCATCACGTGCATACGTGGCATCTTTATTTTGACAAACGCCTTTGTAGCGATAACCATAGAAAGAACCCATCGGACGTCCTTCTTCTCTACGGTATGCATATTCACCATTGTTGAAGGTATAGTTTTCTTCGGTATAGTTATCCGGCATTTCCGTAATCTTGTTCTCGTTGTGGGCGATGTTGAAGTAGAATCCAACACGCCAGTCTCTGTTTTCAAAAGGGACTGCATCAAACACGGAATTCCCACCCTTTATTCGTCATCTTTCCAGAATTCATGTAGCTGACTTCATAACCATTTCCATAACCGATACTAGTTGGCATTTTAACTTTCTTTTGCAACAGATCTTTGATATATTTCTGATAGACATCGACCGTAAAGCGGAGTTTCCCTTTTAAGAAAGAAGCGTCCAGACCTGTATTATATTCAGTGGTTGTTTCCCATTTCAAGCGATTGAGCTGCATGGTGCTCGGGGTAATGGCACTCATATCCATGTAATTGTCACCGGAGGCGTTATGACCCCAGATAGAGCGAAGCACCGGAGGCAGCATTTCCCGTCTGTCCCAAACTGAAGCGAAGTTTAAACTCATCCATCCAGTCGTTCGAGAAGTCCATGAATTTCTCATCTGCCAGATGCCAAGCGATACCGACAGTAGGGAACAGACCTAAACGTTCCGATTTACCCATAGTTGAGTTGCTCTCCAAGCCCAAAGAAGCATTGACGATATAGCGGTTCAGCAAAGTATAGTTCATTAAAGCTACCCCATTGATGCTACGTGTCTTAGAATCTCCGGAACTAATTTTACGTACGGCACTTCCGATAGTAGGGTCGGCAAGACCGGAAGAAGCATTACCGGAAGTTTCACTTCCATAGCTGGATTTTGTCGTTTCCACAGTACGGAACACGCCGGTTGCAATGATGCTATGCTTATCATTCCAATTTTTGCGGTAGATCAACTTGTTCTCCGTATTGATGGTCAATTGATCAGAAGAAGTATCCGTACTGCGGTTTGCATTGCTATCAGTCCAAGCAAGTCCGGTAGCTACTTGCGGCAAGAACATACGTCCTTTCGTATTACGGATATTCATGTTGACATTACCCCAGTAGGTTAGTCCATTCAATATGTTATATTCAATGTTGAAGTTCATCTTACTTTCCCGCTGGATGGTTTTGTTGACACTCTCATTCGCCATAGCGATAGGATTGTAGTATCGACTTTTCTTGCTGTCAAAAGCCGGGTCTAATGTGGAATTTTCGTTGTGATTGAAATACTGTGAAGTATAATTTCCAGTTTCATCGTCAATATAGTAAGGAGATTTGTTCGGTGCTTTGCGGAAAGCCTCTGTACGTACATTGTAATAGTTATTGTTTCTCGTAGATTGAACAAAAGAAAATTGCGTTGTGAAAATTAGCTTGTCAGAAAACTTATAACGTACGTTCAACGAGGAGTTCAAACGGCTGAAGTCAGTTCCAACAGTCGTGCCGCCTTCGTCCAGATAGCCTAAAGAGAAACGGTAAGTCGCTCTTTCGCCTCCACCACTCATAGAAAAAGTATTTTCCCATGATTGCGTATTTCTGCGTACTTCAGACAGCCAATCAGTATTCTGGTTATATTCATTAAAATAAGTCCAGTCCGGCTGATAACCAATCTCCGGAGAATTGTAAAGCATCTGCAAATAGTTGGTAGAGTTGGCAAGGCCAATGTAATTGGCACTATTCCACAGAGCATCGGAAATTAAGGCTGAATATTGATTACCATCCAGCATCGGAATACTTTCCGGTTCAAACTTAGCGGAGAACTTGGAAGAGAAGCTGAAACGCGTTTTTCCCTGCACTCCCTGTTTTGTTTTGATGACCAACACACCATTAGCACCTTTGGTACCCCAAACAGCGGTAGCCGCCGCATCTTTAAAACCTCAATAGATTCAATATCTTGCGGTGAAATATTCAGCAAGGCGCCCAAATCATCATTATTGATGGTCGAGAAATCTGTATTATCATCAATTTCAGCCGGGTAAGGAACACCATCGACCACGATCAACGGCTCGGAATTGGCGTTCAGTGTACTTCCACCACGAATCTGGATAGAAGCACGTGCACCGGGGTCACCACCGCCTAATACAATGTCGACACCACCCAACTGTCCCTGCAGGGCATCTTCGATAGAAGTGACCGGAGCAATTGCTACCAAATCTTCCATGTTAACTTTCTGTGTGGCAGAAGATTGCTCTCTGGAACTGATACCCATATCGTTTCGTTCAATTCGTTTTCCCGAGATTACCACCTCATTGATTGACTGTGTATCGTCCTTCATGGTAATATTCAATTTAGTCTGACCGTTGTACTTGATTCGTTGAGTTTTCATTCCAATATAAGAAAACACGATGGTCAGATTATTTCATTTGGTACTTTCAAGTTGTAGATACCGTCCATATTTGTGATAGTACCGCCTAATGAACGGTTTTGGGAATTAAGGATGTTAACGTTCACTCCCACCATAGGTTCTGCTGTCGCACCGAACATCTCGGTCACTTTACCGGACAGGACTTTAACTTGCCCAAAAGCTTCGCCGGCAGTTGCCGCGAATACGATAGCAATCAGTATGTATTTTAATAATTTCATAATCTCTATTTTTCTGTTAATCAAAAGACGTCATCAATCAGGTGGAAACAACCTTCTTCGTATGCAAACGGGAAATAGTTGTAGTCCGGAATCACATGACATTCTTTGTATCCTTCCAACTGGATACTCAGTGAAGTCCCATTATCTGTATAAATCAGTTGTGGCACAGTCGCTCCTTCTGTTTCTGCCGTACGTTCACTCCAATAACGCCCGCTCTTGAAATCAGATCCAATATAAGGATAAGAAGCTATCACATTTTGTTTGGCAGTCATGAAGTATGAGTTCAGATAGTTTGCTAATTTTGCTTTATCAAAGTCACCGGTCAACTCACCATTAGCATCAAATGAAGCGTTGGTTGCTCCCGGAATCCTATTATCCAATAACGCTTGTCTGATAGCTTCATTGGTAGGGATAAATGCGACAAACCGTCCTTTTAAGAAAATATTCATCAGTACTTGATTAGATATAATATCTGTTTGACGCAGTAATTGGGTAAAGCAATAATACGGATAATTCCTGTCCGCACAAATAGCAAGGTTGTAGTTCAAGTCACCACTTTCTGCCATAAATAGCTGATTACAATCAAAGCTGTAGGCACTGCCATTAGAGCCGTCTTTCAGTTTCGTAAATGGGAAGAAGACCTCTCCATTGAATTGAGGATTCAATTGCTGATTGAAAATAGCATTACAAGTAATTTCTCCGTCCTTAACAAACCAGAAGTTCCAACTGGACTGTGTAGGGATTACTTTCATTCCATTCTCCGGCAATTCACTTTCCTGACCACTAGGAATGCTAGCAGAGTGTAAATACATAATATTCTGTTTGGCAGAACTACTGATTTCTGACCAACCATCATCTCCCATTTCTTCCAATCCTTGAGTACTATAAACGGTTCTGATACCTGAAGCATCAAATTGGTCCGCAGTGGGAACAAGCATAATATATTTCACTAAATTAGATGTGTAAGAGGATATCAGGGAAGAACCTCCCAATGCATAAAGGAAAGAACGCGCATCCCGATATTGGAACAAAGGTCCTACTACAGACGCGAATGCACTCGGTTCCTGAATCTCGTTCATTCCATAGAGTGCACCGTTCACACACATGATTTTTTCGTTCAACATTGCCGGATTAATATTGATTGGCGAACCGAGCAAGGATTCCAGTTTTCCTGTTCCTATTTCTTCAGGGAATACCAATGAGCCACCATAGATAAACTGGTATAGAAAATAGTTAAGAGCCAATGGATCAACCTCTCCCAATGAAGAATAACCTCCGACTTTCCAGAAATTGTCAAAGAAATGATTAATGGCAGTGTTTGACGGTGCAAAGATACTGTAAGCGGTAGCAGTCAATAACGTGAAATTTAGATAGCTGCTTGTAGGCCATTCACAAGCAATGTTCGGCAGACTGTTGTGCTGATATTGATAAAGTGTATCTACTCCGTATGCCGCAGCATAAGAGTCACTTAATGTATTATCGGCAATATATTCACCGAAAGAATCATATAAATTGAAAAAGATAGAATATTCATCTTGTTTCTTCAATTCGGTATAAATTGTTTCCAATGGTTCAATCACCCGGTCAACCGTATGAATATAGCCATTATTAGCAATTATTCCGTATTCTTTTACTGATGCATTAGATACATTGAAGCCATTGTCTCCTGTCCAAGTAGAGTTGGGATAAAAAGCTTCGTAGTTACTCTTCGCATCAATACCTTTCGTCTGGAAATAACGATAAGAGAATACCGGCAAATAGCGTTCCAAGTGGTATACCATAACAGAAGAACCTGTAGCAGTTGTCTCAATTGTTGGTGCGTCGCTGCTTCTTGTTCGGTGTTTGTAATACAGACCTGCAGCTACATTCTGCTCTTCTTCTGTTTCTGTGTTTCCCGTCGGACGGAAGTTAACCAGTTTCTCCTTATTATAAGAATAATAAAGTACGTGGTAACCTATTACTTTTTTTACCTCATCGACAGGCATGTCGTTAATAGTAGCATAACCTTTTTCGCTTAGATAGGCTTGGAAAGCACTATCGTCTGGTGCCATAATAGTCAGGATTGCTTTACCTTCAAGCATTTGCTTGAAACCGGCAATCTCCACTCCTTGTAGGAAGATGGAATAGTTTCCGTGTTCACTAGAACTTAATACTTCCCATGCGTTGTCTGCTACCCAATCGGGCACTTCGTAATGCTCGTCCATGTTGTCTTTACAGGCTGTAAAGAGTAATGGGAGGCATAACAGCCAAAGCATTCTCCGTAAAGATACTTGTTTTTCATTGTTTTCATTAGTTTAAAATTATGAGTTTTATTATTTGAAATCCAGATTGATTGATAACGCATAATTATTCTCTTCCAAATATGGATAATCTACATCAAATTCTGCTACAAATCCGGCAGTTGTGGTAGATGTATGGTCTTCATCCAAATCTACCGTATTGTAATAAAATTCTTCCCCTAAAGCAGTAATTTCAGATGTTACTAATATTGTACATTTTTGATATGAGTAACGGACTCCTTCGTCTATCATAATAACTAGCTTTACATGATGTTTTCCATAAGACATTTTATGCCATATATCAACATATTTTTCGTTTTCTAAGGGTACAGTAATATTGGGATAAGCAGGATACTCTGCCCCATCTAAATATACATGACAATAATCCTGTCTATCTTGCGTATTATAAATATAGCCATTATGAGCTATTGCAATAACAGATATTAGATTCTCAAAAGTAGAATCTTGTTCTGATATACTTTTTGTACTCTTTTCTATTTTTTGTATACAAGTAGATGTGTCGAATAAATCCGTACTATCGCAAGCAACAATGAAAAAAGAAGAAAATAAAATTCCTAAGATGAATTGTAAAAAATATCGCTGTTTCATATAACTTATTATTTATTGTATTTCACTATTTATTCACCGTACGCTTCTTTCCAAGCCTTTTCATACTCATCTGGAAATTCGAGTGAAAAAGCATAGTTTTCAATCATCGTATATCCGTTCTCTGCAATACGAACGGCATCTCCCGCATTATTTTTATTTAGCCCCCATTTGTCCTCAAAATCATCGGGTATGCCGTCGCCATCCGTATCTTTTCTAGCAGTGCCAACATTAATATTTTGCCATGTCTTGCAAGAGGGTATTGTGTCTCTATGTTTTGATTTCTAAAAATTGTTCCTTTAGTACCTAATGAAGTCAGTTCATCAATCATGAATTTATCTACCAAATCACGATTGGGTAAAACCGGCCCAACATTTTCAACTATCCAATGATAAGCTTCTGTAGCACTAGTTTTTATGCTGATTTCCGAGTGTTGGCTATCTGGTTTACTCAAAAGACAGGAGTGGCACTGCAATAAGTCTGCCAATTACTCTGAGTGATTTCGAATCCATTTAATGTGCCGTCTTTATCGTTATCATAATAATTACCTACACAATAAGTATCAAAATCACCATCACCATTACCACCTATGAAAGGTTTAGTTGGATTTACTTGTTGATAAGTATCTGCCAAGTAATTATTATTGTCACTACTTATTCCATTATAATGATATTTCGTTTCATCATCGAACATACTCTTATCTGTAGTTGCTATAGGATATGACGTATTCACCCATGTATAAGCTGGTCCTTTGATAAATAATTATTTTCAATAACTGTGTTTAGAGTGCCCTGAAGATTCCCCCCCATATTATAAGCCGCTCCATTTCCCCAATTATAAATAACATTGTTAACAAATTGATTCAATCCTTTCACCTTAAAATTACGAGTTTTATTGTCAATAAATAGATTTCGAAAGACAGTAACTCCTTCTTTATCACTAGTTTGAACTAAACCTCCGCAAGAATGATTCTGGCATCCTTGTCCTAAAATTGAATTCTGCAATGTTATGTTATAGAGACCTTTCGGTTGCTTGTCATTATTGAGTGAAAAACATTCATCTGTTCCCCATGTGAAAGAACAATGATCATAAATTTGATCATGCCCATAGGCAGCTCCTCCTGCGTCTATGTTGTCACTGCCACTAACCTGGCGACCAGTACGCATACGCATATAACGTACAATCAGGTTATTCGCATTGGTGGAAGAAGTCCTACCATTATAAAGTTCGATGCCATCGCCGGGAGCGTCTGAAACAAGACTGTTTGATTGTCTTTAAACACAAGTACTTCTTTATTCAAATCAATCACACCTGACACGTTAAACACTACAATTCTGTTTGCTTGACTAACAGCATCTCTTAACGATCCAGCACCACTATTATTCAAATTAGTTACTACATAAATTTCTCGGTTGTTACTACCACGTGCACCATCAGCGTTTCTGCCATATCCTACTGCACCCGGAAATGCCGGTGCATAATTGGCTAAGACAGGAAATGCCGGACCAGAACTTGTATTACCACCACTTTCTTCCTCCTCCAGATATGAACTGTGAGGATTGATGGCAGGATCTGCATCCTCCTCATCTACAGGTTCTTTATCTACGCAAGCCGCTAACGACGAGAGTGAAAACAAAAAGAAATATAAAATGCTTGTTAAGCATCTCACGGCAATTGGACATGCCTTTTTTTGAAAAAATACTGTGTTTTTCATCAACATAAATTATAATTTAAACTATTAATTTGATTAATAAATAAAATCAAACTTAAAAAGTGTACATCTATTATGGAATACACTCAATAATTCAACTCAATACATCCCATAATGAAAGGTCCTGTCGCTTTCGCATCATTATCTCTCATTTTCTCTCCTATATAATATTCGAAACTGCCGTCACGGTAAGGCTTACCACCTAACCCACCCACTTGACAACATCTTGTTAATGTCAATGTGCCGTCCGGATTTGAGATCAGCAGTTTATCG
>ENA-OQDE01000491-OQDE01000491.1-human-gut-metagenome-genome-assembly--contig:-NODE-491-length-23465-cov-4.418673_pt1 | contig 23465 bp, 26 predicted proteins | sample MGYA00242768_ERZ504595 | MGnify/ENA primary metagenome ERZ504595 (study PRJEB26092, sample SAMD00036307) | human gut metagenome | host: Homo sapiens | study: EMG produced TPA metagenomics assembly of... | reverse complement strand
ACAATCTGGTGGCAGACCGGATGTTGACGATTATGTATGGTTTTATTGTACCGGATAAGGTTTTTGATGTCTTTGTAGCAGACGGAAGCTATTCTTACTGGAACGGGATTCTTGATCCGGTTCTGGTAAAGGAGGAAGGATTGCTCAAAGCAGTGATGTCTGTCAATGACCGTCTAAAAACAACCGATCTGCATTATGAAAGTTATCTGGGAACAGCCGGGCGGCATATGTTTTATCAGGTGGCATTGGGATATACGACGATCTATCTGGCGGTGATTTTTTTGATTATCGCAAATACACTCATTGGAGTTCAGTTTTTAATTCAGCAGGAGAAGACCGGGGCACGCTACAGCGTTCTGCTTACACTGGGAAGTAACTACAAAGAGCTCTGTCATTGTGCGAAAGTTCAGATCTGGTGGCACTATGGACTGGTATTGAGCGTTGCATTTTTCAGTAGTGTGTTTGGGGTCTGGACATTGTTCCGGCTGATTGGACAGGTGCAGGAAGTAAAAGTTTTCTGGCAGATGGCAGGAAGTGTGTTTCTTTTCTTGTGTCTGATAGAAACAGCTTATATAATAGGAGTCATAAAGACAAGCAATCGCAGGATTTTGAAATTTATTCAGAGAAAACGGCAGGAGTAGAAGACAGGCATGCAAAAAATCATGATCGTAGAAGACGATGAATTCCTTCGGGAAGAACTGGAAAATATTTATCATAAGGCAGGCTATGAGGTATGCTGTGTAACGGATTTTCCAGAAACCGGTGCTGTCTGTGAGGCAGAGCATCCGGATTTGTTAGTGCTGGATCTGGGACTTCCGGGAATCAGTGGATTTGCACTTTGTAAAGAAATACGAAAGAAAGGCAGCCTTCCTATTCTTGTGCTGACCTCCAGGGATAAAATGCAGGATGAGTTGAAAGCACTGGAGCTGGGAGCTGACGAATATCTGACGAAGCCGTGTCATAAAGACCGTCTGCTGGCAAGGACAGAAAATCTTCTGAAACGGGCAATGGGGAATGCACATTTACTGGATGGAGACGATTTTCTTTTTGATACCAGAACCTATACGGTCTGTCAGGGGAAGGATGCCTGTCATATTCCGGAAAATCAGGGGAAGATTTTAAAAATTCTTTTGGAATATGCAGGAACAGAGGTGAAAAAAGAGTGCATTTCAAAGGTATTGTGGGGAACAACCGAATACATTGATGAAAATGCGCTTCAAGTCAATGTGACAAGGCTGAAAAAGACATTAAAAGCGCTTGGTCTGGAGAATCGGATAGAAACAATCCGTGGCAGAGGATATCGGTGGAAGAGAGAGCAGTAATATGGAATATATCAGACGAATCTGGAGCGAGATCAAAGAAGAAAAAATATGGTTTGTGCTCCTTATGTGTACAGAACTGGTATCGCTATTCTTTCTGTGGCTGTCGGGGATAGAGCAGTTCAAAGTTCTGGCCGGACTGGAAACCAGTTGTTTTGTAATTATTTTCTTGTATGCAGTAATCTGGAACGTAAGGAAAGAGCAGAAAAAGAAAGAGCGGTTTCTTACATTTCTGGCGGATCCGAGTGAAGAAAATGAGAGACTTGCGATCGGGGGAGCAGGAAATGAAGAACAGGAAATCCTGCGGGAGATCGGGGCATATCTTCGAAAAGCATACAGGCAGCTGATGCAGGAGGATACAGGAAGAAGAATATGAACGGTATGTAGAATTATGGGCACATGAAGTGAAAATTCCATTATCTCTTTTTACACTTTTGCTTGAGAACAGAAGTGAGGAGATGTCACCGACAGTACACAAAAAAATGGAGCATGTCAGACTGCAGATGCAGTCCTATGTAGAGCAGATGTTATATTATGCCAGGGTTAAAGCAGTGAATAAAGAGTATTTGTTTGAAGAGATCAGTCTGGAAGAATGCTGCCGGGAGGTGCTGGATGAATACCGTCTGTATCTGGAAGAAAAGCAGATCCTGGTGCAGTTGGATCTGAAAGAGAAAATCGTACTGTCAGACCGGAAAAGTCTGTGTTTTATGCTCAGTCAGCTGATCGCGAATTCCATCAAATACACAGGATATGAAGCCGAAAAGTGTCCGAAGCTGAAAATCAGTTCCGGAAGTGAGAACAACAGAGTCTGCCTTTCTGTCTGCGACAATGGGTGTGGCGTAAAACCATATGAACTCCGCTATCTTTTTGAAAAAGGATTTACAGGAGAGAACAGCCAGAAAAAATCGACAGGGATGGGATTGTATCTGGTACGGCAGATCGGACAGGAATTAAAGATAGAAGTAGAAGCAGTGTCAGTCTACGGAAAAGGAATGGAAATCAGACTCTGGTTTCCGGTGGTGTAGGGCAGTTCCATGTGGAACTGCTCTGTTACTGTGGCTTGCAGAGTTATTGTTTACAGTAACTTTTTACAGGATATTTATGGAAATTTAATTGTATCCTGATCAAAATTCAAGTATAATAAAATCAATCTTGAAAGGAATCCCTTTCAATTTTCAAATATGGCAAAGAATTGCCATTCAAAAGTTATTCCCAGATAAAGAGTAAAGAGATGGATAAAAGAATAGAGGGAGTTTGTCTGTATTTGCGATTGTGAAACATCGCGTCAAAAGATATAATAAAATCAATGATATAGATACATACTCGCCGAAATATTCTGGTTTCCATCAGAACAAAGGAGGAGTGTGTATGAAGAAAGAAAAAACAACACAATTTTTAATGAAGCCAAAGGTAGATTTCTGTTTTAAAGACTGATGGAAGATGAAGAGGTGCGCAATGCATTTCTGGCAGCAGTACTTGGGATCAATCTGGAAGAAATCGTTGAGAGCAGGATTTTGCCGTCCCACCTGCGTCAGAAAGACAAAGCTGATAAACTGGGGATTCTGGATGTACGGGTATTGCTAAATAATAAGGAGCAGATCGATATTGAAATCCAGGTGACATCCAGTGAATACTGGGCAGAACGTACCTTGTTCTATCTGGGAAAGATGTTTGTGGATCAGCTAAAACCGGGAGAAGACTATCAAAAATTAGAAAAATGTATTCATGTCGGGATTTTAAATTTTACATTGTTTGATGATGAAGAATACTATTCCCGCTTTCATTTCTGGTCGGATCAGGGAAGAAGGATGTACAGTGATAAGTTTGAAATCCATACGCTGGAACTTCCCAAGCTGGCAAAACATGAGTATCCGGAGACAGAGCTGCTGAAATGGCTTCAGTTTATCAATGCAGAGACCAAGGAGGAATTTGAAATGGCAGCGGAAAAAAGCGAATATATTAAGAAGGCGTATGAGGATTTGAACCGGATCAGCGCAGATGAAGAAAAGCGTCTGGAATATGAAGCAAGAGAGCGTGCGATTCGAGATCACCAGTATTTTTCTACTGTTTACAAAGAGACTGGGCTTAGAGAGGGACGAAAAGAAGGCCTAAAAATAGGCCGACAAGAGGGTCTGCAAGAGGGGCGACAGGAGGGCCGGCAAGAAGGCATACAGGCCGTAGTAGAGTTGCTTCAGGAAATGGGAATGGAGAAAGAAATTGTATGTGTAAAAATTCAGGAAAGATTTCAGTTTTCTCTGTCAGATGCAGCGAAGGAGGTAGAAAAGTACTGGAAATCATAGTAGAAGTCGTGGAAAGATATTGGAAGGGATAATGCCATAAGACATGAAAAGCCCACCCTTACTTTAGCGAGTCAGGGTGGGCTTATTATATCCTTGAGCCAATGGTTCATTATTGCATACTTACAGGAATTTCAGCAACTACAGGAATCATGCCAGGAGAAGATGGTTCGGCATATATTTGATCAATGGCCACGTCTACCGTCATTGCATCCGAAAATGTACCGTCTTCCAGAGCATTTCGACTGATCTGATACAAACCGATATAAAGGCTTTTTTTACAATCGATTGTTACACATTAGATAAAAACAGAAAGTAAAAAGTTGCAAAAATAAAAAAATCGCTGTAAAACAACTTTTACTCAGTCATTTTACAGCGATTCAATTTCATATTAGTCACGGAACATCTTCATGCCCATCCATTGCTGCATATGATCCAGCATCTTTTCATCCGGATCGATCAGGATACAGCTCATCGTCTGTTCAGCCGGGATTACAATGGCATAAGTACCTTCGCCTGTACCTGCGGAAAAATCTTTTGTCTTGTCTGCGTGTACAGAATCAAGACGGTGAGAATTTTTTGGCGCAATGATCTCAGCCTGCTGGATATCCAGAGTCATGAGTTTTTTGCGTTTTGATTTACTGTAAATAGCGTCAATTTCCAGGTCGTGGTTCAAAAGTGTATACTCATATTCTACATCGAGTTTCGGAAATACAAAGTAGTAAATCAGAACTCCGAGAAGAATCGTAACGAGAACTGCCAGAGAACCGATAAAAAGCATACCTCCGCAAAGCACGACTACGAGAGCGGCAATGCACAAAATACGGATTACGAGGTCCATAGGTCGGGATTTACGAGTAACTAATTGTTCATAAAGTGCGTCATTCATGTGGTATATTCCTTTCAGTATATAAATAATTCATTACCATAGAGGCGATCTTAAATGTCATGGCATCTTCAAACTGGCGAAGATCCAGACCGGTCCGCTTTTCAATCTGCTCCAGGCGATAGATTAAAGTATTGCGGTGCATATGCAGCTGCCGGGAGGTCTCTGCGATATTTAAGTTATTCTGTAGAAACTTATTAACGGTTGCAGTGGTTTCTTCATCCAGTGCCTGTGGAATCTCCTCTCCGAAAATTTCATGAAGAAAATTCTCACACAACGAAGTTGGAAGACGGTAGATCAGACGTCCGATTCCAAGTCGGTTATATGGAAATACCGTCTGTTCGGAATAAAACAGCTTACCGACTTTCAGTGCAAGACTTGTCTCACGAAAAGCAGTGGAGAGATCCAGCAGATTATGCAGAGTCTTGCTGTAAGAAACACGGACACGTGCCAGAGCTTCCGCGTTTACGGTATCCACGATCATGCGGGCAGTAAGATGTACAGTTTCCTGTGAAGAATCTGCCAGAGATCTGACAGGACAGAGAATCGCACAGGAAGCTTCTGTCAGCGGAATTCGAAATGCTCCTGACTGGGATGGAAAGAGATTCTTTAAAATCTCGGAAATATCTTCATCCAGACTGTGAGAAGTCTCCAGAAGATAAAGGATACGCGGCTCTTCCGGAGCAATGTGAAGACGGGCGGCCCGGTCATATACATTATATGTAGGGATGCTGTCTGTCATCAGGCTCTGAAGAAAATGAATCTTGTTATACTTTTCTTTGTATGCGGAGGAAAGGAGCTTTAACTGCTCCAGCGCTTTTGTCACTTCTTCTTCTGTTTCTGCGTGAATCTCCATAGAAATTCCGGTAATATGTCTGAGGTCTGTCAATGCTTTCTCTAATTCGGCTGTATGATTCATAGTGTTTCTCCCGGTAGACAGAGAAGGAGCTGCACAATCGTACAGCCCCCCCCTGTCATTTTTAGTTATAACTATTTTAAAACATTAGTTTGTAATCGTCAACTCTGTTTCTTTGTCGAAGATGTGGATCTTTTCCATATCCAGAGCAAATACTGCGTGATCTCCGTTTCTTAATGTTGTACGAGGATTTACGCGGGCTGTCATCTGTGTACCTTCTAAGTCAAAGTACAGATATACTTCTGCTCCAAGCAGCTCATAAACTTTGATTGTAGATTCGATCACGCTGTCAGGTGAATTGCTGATGAATGCCTGTGAATCATGTACATCTTCCGGACGAATACCAAGAACAACAGTTCTTCCGTTGTATCCACCGTCAATCAGTGCCTGTTTTTTAGATGCAGGAACTTTCAGTGTATGTTTTCCGACAGTCAATGTTACATCATTTCCTTTGATATCAACAACAGCATCCATGAAGTTCATCTGAGGAGATCCGATGAATCCTGCTACGAACAGGTTGCAAGGTGTGTTGTACAGGTTCTGAGGTGTATCTACCTGCTGAACAACTCCGTCTTTCATAACAACGATTCTTGTACCAAGAGTCATAGCCTCTGTCTGGTCATGTGTTACGTAGATGATTGTAGCGCCCAGATTTTCATGCAGTTTGGAAATCTCGATACGCATCTGAACTCTCAGTTTTGCATCCAGGTTGGAAAGAGGTTCGTCCATAAGGAATACTTTTGGATTACGAACGATCGCACGTCCCATAGCAACACGCTGTCTCTGTCCACCGGAAAGAGCTTTTGGTTTACGGTCAAGCAGTTTTTCCAGGTCAAGGATTCTTGCTGCTTCTTTTACTTTTCTATCAATCTCATCTTTCGGAACTTTACGAAGCTTCAGTCCGAATGCCATGTTATCGTATACTGTCATATGTGGATACAGAGCGTAGTTCTGGAATACCATCGCGATATCTCTGTCTTTTGGTTCCACATCGTTCATAACTTTTCCGTCAATCTCCAGTGTACCGCCGGAAATATCTTCCAGACCTGCGATCATACGAAGTGTTGTAGATTTACCACATCCGGAAGGTCCTACAAAGATGATGAACTCTTTGTCTTCAATGTCCAGATTGAAATCTTTTACTGCGTGAAATCCGTTCGGATAAATTTTCTGAATTCCTTTTAATGATAAACTTGCCATTTTAAATAGCCTCCTTAAAATCAGTGTTTCGTTGTTTTCTGTAATTAAGTATACCTTTGGAGGCCAAAACAGACAATGTTACGAGTAACTAAAAAAAACAGATAATGGTGTACAAAGTGACTATAGAAGCTTTTTGATCGCAGGAATGGAAAGTCCGTCCTGCCGAAGAGAACGAATCTGTTCGATTCTTGCGACCGCCGCCTCTCTGGGGAAGCGGCGTGTCAGATTTTCTTCTGCCTGTTCAAATGGCAGCATTCCTTCTTCTGTATAAAATTTTAAAGTACTGTAGCGGCAGCCGGTGATGCGCACCAGCTCGCCGATCGAAACATATTCCGAGACCAGAATTTTCTCCATAGAACGTTGTCTGGACATAAGAACACTCCTTTTACATAATATATCTTCTAAGCTGAACACCGAAAACAGGAACCCGGTAATATTTGTGCTGTGTCGGGATACATTCATAATAAAGATTGTCAATCTGAAGAAGAGGTACCGTGCCTGCGCGGATCACATGGACTTCATTTCCGTTTTCTTCCAATCTGGCAATGACGCTTTCCAGACGCTTTTCGGCATTACAATATAATTCTTCAGACTCAATGAAAACGGCACTGGAACGTTCCATAAACGGAACCTGAAATAGAACCCCGGTACCGAGCTGGGTGGAAAAAATCGCTTTCTTTTTCGAAAAGAGCCCAAGTGCCGCACTGTCAAGCGCATTGTGGATGGAAACGGAAAGCAGTGTTTTTGCCAGAAGGGAGTTCAGGTATAACTCGTTAATTCTGGAAGTGAGGTATTTTTGTTCTTCCTTTGAAAATAGGTCATAAAAGCAGCTGCTCTCACGCAGCAGCCAGAGCATACATACGGTTTCATCGAATACGTTGCCTTCTTCCATCAGTCTGCACGAAGACTCTCTGTCTGCCGTGAATATTCATCGGAATCCGTGCGGTATTCCAGAATCTTGTTTCCGGCAGAAGAAAACTCCAGATCACAGCTGACCAGGGAGGATGCTTCTGTCATCAGTCCCAGATTATTTAAACGGGTATATACTGTGTGTTCCAGCTCTTTTGCAGCAGAAGAAGATAAATGAGCTGCTTCCTTCAAAGAAACAGATAAAGCATCCAATCTGGAGCGGTATTCGTCAGAGTCTTCGGTGAGCTCTTCTGTTTCCTGTAGAAATCGATCCAGTACACCGGCTGCAGAGATACAGCGAATTGCTACTTTTTTTGCAGTAGAATTACGTGTGCTGTTTAAAGCGTTTAATGAAATGAGTGAAAAACGGTCCTGTAATGATAAGTTCGTCATAGGAAAACCCTCCTCGTGGATAAGAAAATTTATATTTACTTATTACTTACTACTTACGATTTAAAAATACTGCGATAACAGGAAAAAATCAAGAGATTTTCAGCAAGTTTTCAGAAAATTCCAGAAAAACACAATGCGTTGACGAAATCGTGCAAATCCGCTACAATAACTTCATATACGGCTTCTTCAAAGCCGCAGTTTGATAGAAAAGAGGAGAAAACATATGGCAAATCCAGTTGTTACATTTGAAATGGAAAACGGCGATATCATGAAAGCGGAGTTATATCCGGAGATCGCACCGAACACAGTGAAAAATTTTGTATCGCTTGTAAAGAAAGGATTTTATGACGGACTGACATTCCACCGTGTGATCAGCGGATTTATGATCCAGGGAGGATGTCCGGACGGAACAGGTATGGGTGGCCCGGGATATACAATCAAAGGAGAGTTCCTTCAGAATGGCGTGACGAACAATCTGGCACATGATGAAGGTGTTCTGTCTATGGCACGTGCAATGCATCCGGATTCTGCGGGAAGCCAGTTCTTTATCATGCATAAGAAATCCCCGCATCTGGATGGAGCATACGCTGCATTCGGAAAGATTACAGAGGGAATGGATGTTGTGAATAAAATTGCAGACACAGCCACAGACTACAGTGACAAGCCACTGGAGCCTCAGGTAATGAAAAAAGTGACAGTCGAGACTTTCGGAGAAGAGTACGGCGAGCCGGAGATGGCGTAGTTGATAAATAGTAAAAAGCGATATTCAAAAGGGCAGTTTTTGTACTTTGAAATGCACTTTGGATGTATATACGAGTTGTCATATTGATGAAAATCAATGTGACAACTCTACTTTTTTCTTCTATAAAAATGTGTTATACTAAGAAACTGGTAAAAATGAAAGGATATCACATTGTATATGGAAAAGAAATTACAAAATCCAGGTGTTGTGTTTGCTCTGGCTCTGCTTTGCTGTGCATTGTGGGGAAGTGCCTTTCCATGTGTGAAGATAGGATATGAATGGCTGGCGATCGAAGGCGCGGGCAGCCAGATCCTGTTTGCGGGATACCGGTTCTTCCTGGCGGGAATCTTTACATTTCTGATCGGAAGTTTTCTTGAGAAGCGCTGGCTTATGATCCGAAGAAGTTCTGTACTGCCGGTTTTCGGACAGGGAATGTTGCAGACATTTATACAGTACATCTGTTTTTATATCGGTCTTGCACATACAACCGGGGCAAAAGGTTCGGTGATCAATGCTTCGAACGCATTTTTGCGTTGATATTTGCACATTTTATGATAAAATCAGAGAAAATGACGTGGAAGAAGAGCATCGGTTGCCTGATCGGGTTTGCCGGTGTGATCGTGATCAACCTGACACCGGGTGGAATGGCCGGTGGATTTCAGTGGATGGGAGAAGGGCTGATCCTGGTCTGTTCCATGGCATATGGAGCAAGTTCTGTGACATTGAAGCTGCTCTCGGGGAAAGAAACGCCCACTGCGATTACAGCTTTTCAGCTTTTATTCGGTGGAGGAATGCTGATTTTGGCAGGTGTTTTGCTTGGCGGCCACGTGCGTGGATTTACGATGCGGTCCGTGTTGCTTTTATTGTATATGGCACTGCTGTCCACGGTTGCGTTCAGCATATGGGCGTTGCTTTTGAAGTATAACCCGGTTGGGAAAGTAGCGGTGTTTGGGTTTACGATCCTGTTTCGGTGTAGCACTCTCAGCAGTATTTCTTGGAGAGGACATCTGGAAAATACAGAATCTGGCGGCGCTGATTCTGGTCAGTGCAGGGATTATCTTTGTAAACAGAGAAAAGGAGTCTAAAAATGATACAGACCAAAGAGCTGATCTATGAATATGAAAAAAGAGATGAAGAGGGAAATATCATCGGTATGAAGCGTGCGATTGACGGCGTGGATATTGATATCCCGGAGGGGTCTTTTGTGGCAATCCTGGGACACAACGGTTCCGGAAAATCGACGCTGGCAAAGCATATGAATGCGATCCTGGTGCCGTCCGGCGGAACCATGTGGGTAAACGGAAGAGATACGAAAGATCCGGAGAATCTGTGGGATGTCAGACAATCCGCAGGAATGGTATTTCAGAATCCGGACAATCAGATCATCGGAACGGTGGTAGAAGAAGACGTCGGATTCGGACCGGAGAATCTTGGCGTGCCGGCGGACGAAATCTGGAAGCGGGTGGAAGAAAGCCTGAAAGATGTCGGAATGCTGGAGTATCGCAAGTCTTCCCCAAACAAGCTTTCCGGAGGGCAGAAACAGCGAGTTGCCATTGCGGGAGTGATCGCTATGGAACCAAAGTGTATTGTTTTAGATGAGCCGACTGCTATGTTGGATCCGAATGGAAGAAAAGAAGTGATCAAAACTGTCCGCCGTCTGCAGAAGAGAAAAAAGTAACGGTGATCCTGATCACCCACTATATGGAAGAAGTGATCGAGGCCGATCAGGTATTTGTTATGGATAAGGGTCATGTTGTGATGCACGGAACTCCAAAAGAGGTATTCTCTCAGGAGGAAAAATTGAAAAAGTATCGTCTGGATGTACCACAGGTAACGATGCTGGCAGATGAACTGAGAAAAAGAGGTTTGGATATCCCGAAAGGAATCCTGAAGAAAGAGGAACTGGTGGAGGTATTATGTCGATTGAATTAAAACACATTCAGTATGTTTACGGTCAGGGAACTGCATATGAAAAACAGGCGTTAAAAGATGTCAGCCTCGAGATTCCGCAGGGACAGTTTCTCGGGATCATCGGTCATACAGGTTCCGGAAAATCAACACTGATCCAGCATTTTAATGGTCTGATCAAAGCTGCATCCGGAGAGTTGTATTATGAAGGAAAGAACATCTATGAAGACGGATACGATATGAAGTATTTAAGAAGCCAGGTAGGACTTGTGTTTCAGTATCCGGAGCATCAGCTGTTTGAAGTGGATGTTCTGACAGATGTATGCTTTGGTCCGAAAAATCAGGGGCTTTCAAAAGAAGAGTGCGAGAAACGGGCGAAAGAAGCTCTGGAACTGGTTGGTTTTCCGGAAGAATTATATTTACAGTCTCCGTTTGAGCTTTCCGGAGGACAGAAGAGAAGGCGGCGATCGCGGGAGTCTTGCCATGCGCCCGAAAGTACTGGTACTGGATGAACCGACTGCCGGACTGGATCCGAGAGGACGGGATGAGATTCTGGATCAGATTGCAGAGCTTCACAAGAAAACGGGAATCACTGTTATTTTGGTATCTCACAGTATGGAAGATATCGCGAAATATGTGGATCGAATTATTGTGATGAACGCGGGGAAAAGTTTTTAGATGGAACGCCCCGGGAAGTGTTTGCACATTATCAGGAACTGGAAGAGGTTGGCCTTGCTGCGCCGCAGGTAACTTACATTATGCACGATCTGCGGCAGAATGGACTGCAGGTCGGCAATGATGTGACGACAGTAGAAGAGGCGGCAGATGAGATCATGCGCTATTTTAGAGGGAAGCATCCGGAGGAAACAAAATTATGATTCGAGATATTACAATTGGACAATACTATCCGGCAAACAGCGTAATACACCGTCTGGATCCCAGGGTGAAGATCGTGGCGACACTGTTATTTCTGATCTCGTTGTTTGTACAGAAAAGCGTACTCGGCTATCTGGTTGCAACCTTGTTCCTGGCAGGGGTGATCCATTTAAGTAAAGTGCCTTTGAAGTTTATTATGAAGGGCTTAAAACCGATTATGATCCTGCTCTTGATCACAGTAGCATTTAATCTGTTTTTGAATAACGGAGGAGAGGTGCTGGTTCATTTCTGGATTTTTCAAATTACAGAAGATGGACTGGAAATCTCGGTATATATGGCGATCCGTCTCATTTATCTGATCGCGGGATCGTCGATCATGACATTTACAACCACTCCGAATGCACTGACAGATGGGATAGAGAAGCTGCTCCGACCGCTGAACAAAGTGAAAGTTCCGGTACATGAGGTGGCAATGATGATGTCGATCGCGCTGCGCTTCATTCCGATCCTTCTGGAGGAGACAGACAAGATCATGAAAGCACAGATTGCACGTGGGGCAGATCTGGAGAGTGGAAATATCATTCAGAGAGCAAAGGCCATGATTCCGATTCTGGTTCCGTTGTTCGTATCGGCATTTCGCCGTGCCAATGATCTTGCCATGGCAATGGAGGCGCGCTGTTACCGTGGCGGAGAAGGGCGTACCAAGATGAAACCGCTCGTGTATCACAGCCGTGACAGAGTTGCGTATCTTGTGACAGCAGTGTATCTGGCTGTGATCATTGTGCTGGGAAGATTTGTGCCGTTTCATATCTGGATATTCTAGGATGAAGGAATTGAGAAAATTATGAAAAGATTGAACTGACCGTTGCTTATGACGGAACGAATTATTGTGGATGGCAGATCCAGCCGAATGGAATTACGGTGGAAGAAGTTCTGAACCGTGCGCTCAGAAAACTGACAGGGGAAGAGATTACGGTCATTGGGGCAAGCAGAACAGATTCCGGGGTACATGCCCTTGGGAATGTGGCAGTGTTTGATTCTGAAACTTCCATTCCGCCGGAGCGGATTTCATATGCCCTGAACCAGAGGCTTCCGGATGATATTGTTGTGATCAGATCGGAAGAAGTGCCGGCAGACTGGCATCCGCGATACTGCAATTCAAAAAAACGTATGAATATCATATTCTGAATGCGAAAATACCGGATCCCACAAGAAGGCTGACCCGGCATTTTGTGTCATTTGATCTGGATATTGAGAAGATGAAAAAGGCTGCACAGTATCTGGTAGGGACTCATGATTTTGTGAGTTTTTGTAATGTGCGTACGGATGTGGAGGATACCGTGCGTACGATTTACAGTCTGGATATTTTGCCGGTGGGAGATGAGATTACCATCCGGATACAGGGAAATGGATTCTTGTATAATATGGTGCGTATCATTGTGGGGACACTGGTGCGCGTGGGGCGGGGATTTTATACCCCGGAGCAGGTACAGGAGATTCTGGAAGCGAAGAACCGCAAAGCCGCAGGGGTGACAGCTCCGCCGCAGGGGCTGTTTCTTGTAGGAATCGAGTATGAAGAATAATATCTAAAAAGGAAAGCAATTTTTAGATTGTACAAAAGCAGGAAACAAGTATATAATAAATATGATTTATCCGTTTCGGATGAATGATGATCGGCCGCATTTTGGAGTTCGCGGGCTGGTATGGATAGAGGAGGAAATGGAACATGAGGATTATTGAAACAAAAGACTACAATGATATGAGCAAAAAAGCAGCGAATATTTTGTCTGCACAGGTGATCATGAAACCGGATTGTGTACTGGGACTGGCAACAGGTTCCACACCGATCGGTACATATGAGAAGCTGGTAGAATGGTATGAAAAAGGGGATCTGGACTTTTCTCAGGTGACTTCTGTCAATCTGGATGAATACAAAGGACTGGACCGTAAAAATGACCAGAGCTATTACTATTTCATGCATGAGCATCTGTTTAATCATGTAAACATCAAGGAAGAGAATACAAATGTGCCGGATGGTACACAGCCGGATGGAGAAAAGGAGTGTGCGCGCTATGAAGAACTGATCCGTTCTCTCGGCGGTGTGGATCTTCAGCTTCTCGGACTGGGACACAATGGTCATATCGGATTTAATGAACCTGCAGATGCATTTGATAAGACGACACACTGTGTAGATCTGACAGAGAGCACGATCGAAGCAAACAAGCGTTTCTTCGCATCCGCAGATGAGGTTCCGAGACAGGCATATACGATGGGAATCGGAACGATCATGCAGGCAAAGAAGATTCTGATCATTGTCAGCGGAGAAGATAAGGCAGATATTGTAAGAGATGCATTTTTCGGACCGGTTACACCACGGGTTCCGGCTTCAATCCTGCAGATGCACAGCGATGTGACACTGGTGGCAGATGAGGCAGCGCTGTCTAAAATCCCAAGATAAAAAGCGTTGGTACATTTATACGAAAATATAAAAATATAAACAATATTACCAAAATCTAAATTCGGGCTGCCGGAAGGTTGACTTGAGGTGTCACCTCTGGTATAGTTTATATAACGAATTGAATCAAATTGGATTGTTACTGTCAGGCAGGCAAAACCAGTTTTACGAGAGAGTAATACCATAGGTTTATTCTCTTGTAAAAGCTGGTTTTTATTATTTTACGGGGAACTCCAGACACAACTGGCAGAACAGGAAAAAGATTCGTATAAAAGAGGATTCGGTATAGAATGTTAATTGAAAAAATTATAAATAATAATATCGTGTCGGCTGTAGACAGCAAAGGAAGAGAAGTTGTTGTCATGGGACGCGGGCTTGGGTTTGGTATGAAGCCCGGCAGGCAGATTCAGGAGAACAAGATTGAGAAAGTGTTCCGGATCAAAAGTCAGACACTTGCAGAACAGTTTAAAGATCTTCTTGCAGACATGCCGCTTGAGCATGTAAAGGTATCCAGTGATATCATCACCTATGCGAAAGAAAATCTGAAGTTAAAGCTCAATCAGAGTATATATGTGACACTGACAGATCATATTAATTTCGCGATCACAAGATATCAGCAGGGGATTAAGCCGCAAAATGCATTGTTATGGGAGATTAAGAGGTTTTACTCGAGGGAATATGAATTGGGAATGTATGCGGTCAAGACGATTGAAGAAAAGCTGAGGATCCGGCTTCCGGAGGATGAGGCGGGATTTATTGCACTTCATTTCCTGAACGCAGAATATGGAACAGATATTCGGGATGCAGTGAAGTTTCCGAATCTGGTAAAAAAGATACTGGAAATTGTAGAAGAGAAGCTTCAGATTGAATTGGATGAAACATCTCTCCATTATGAGAGATTTGTAACACATATCAAGTTTTTGCTTCAGCGGGTCTACCGAAAAGAGCTTCTTCCGGATGAGGAGTCTGAACTGGCGGAGCTGATGCAGAAAAAATATCAGAAAGAATATGACTGCAGCAAGATGGTTGCTGCATATATTGAAGAAGAGACAAAATGCAGCCTGTCAGGAGAGGAGATCATGTATCTGGCGATCCACATCCGGAGAGTGACGACTGCGGAAGAATAAAAGGAGGAAGAAAGATGTTTGGACTTTTTAAGAAGAAAAAAGATAAAGCACATGTATTAGGAGCACCGGCAAAAGGGAAGGCAGTTTCTCTCAAAGAAGTCAGCGATCCGACATTCAGTGAGGGGATTCTGGGAGACGGAGTTGCGGTGATTCCATCAGAAGGCAAAATTTATGCGCCGGTAGACGGTACGATCGGAATGGTATTTGATACCCTTCATGCGATCAGCCTGACGACAGATTTTGGGGCAGAGGTTCTGATCCATGTGGGACTGGATACGGTACAGTTAAAAGGAGAGGGATTCGAAGGTCATGTAAAAGCCGGAGATACTGTGAAAAAGGGAGATCTGCTTTTGACAGTAGATCTTGAGAAGGTGAAAGCTGCAGGATATGATATCATCACACCGATGCTGATCTGCAACACAGCAGATTATGCGGCTGTGACAGCTCAGGCAGACAAAGAGGTCAACGCCGGAGATGATGTTCTGACCGTAGAAGAAAAATAGTTTTATAGATATGGTTTTAAACCGGTGGTACTTGCCGGATTAAAATAAATAAAGGGATTCCAATAAGGAAAAGGATTTTGAGAAGGAGGAAAAGAAATGAAATTTTTACAAAAATTAGGTAAATCCTTAATGCTCCCGGTAGCATGTCTGCCTATCTGTGGTATCCTGATGGGACTTGGATACTGGATGTGTCCGGCTACAATGCAGGGTGGAGAAATTAACGGTATCATTCAGCAGATTGGTTTTTATCTGGTAAAAGCAGGGGGAGCTTTGATCGATAATATGGCAATCCTGTTCGCGATCGGTATTGGTGTTGGTATGGCAGATGATAATGATGGTACAGCTGCTCTTTCTGCGCTGGCTTCCTGGCTGATGATCACAAACCTGCTTTCTACAGCAAACGTTTCTGTTATCAGAACTCTGTCAGAAACTTCTACATTAGCATTCGATAAAATCGCGAATCCATTTATTGGTATCATCGCAGGTCTGATTGGATCTATGTGCTACAACAGATTTAAAAATACACAGCTTCCTGACTGGCTGTCATTCTTCAGCGGTAAACGTTGTGTGGCAATCGTATCAGGTGTTGTATCTATCATTGCATCTGTTGTATTGCTGTTTGTATGGCCGGTTATCTTCGGAGCACTGGTTGCACTTGGAGAAGCAATCGTAAGCCTGGATGCTGTTGGAGCTGGTATTTATGCATTCTTCAACAGACTGCTCATCCCATTCGGTCTGCACCATGCACTGAACAACGTATTCTGGTTCGATACGATCGGCCTTGGAGATCTGACACACTTCTGGCAGGCGAGACATCAGCAGATGTTACATGGAGCTTGGTATGTACATGTCAGGATTCTTCCCATGTATGATGTTCGGTATTCCTGGTGCTGCGCTTGCTATGGTACATACAGCAAAACCTGCTAAGAAGAAGTTGCTATCGGTCTTGTTGCTTCTGCAGCGATCGCAGCATTCGTATGTGGTGTTACAGAGCCATTTGAGTTCGGATTCATGTTCCTTGCTCCAGTTCTGTACGTAATCTACGCTTTACTGTATGGTATTTTCGTAACAATTACAACATTGGTTGGATTCCGCGCAGGATTCAGCTTCTCAGCAGGTGCGACAGACTTGTTATTCTCAGCATCCCTTCCGGCTGCTCAGAAAACATGGATGATCATTCCTCTTGGAATCGCAGCATTCATCGTATTCTACGTGGTGTTCCGCTTCGCAATCGTGAAGTTCAACTTAAAGACTCCGGGACGCGAGGATGATGATGTAGATGAGACAACAGTAAAACTTGCAAACAATAACTTCACAGAAGTTGCTAAAATTATTCTGGAGGGTGTCGGCGGAAAAGAAAACGTAGCATCCATCGACAACTGCATCACAAGACTTCGTCTTGAAATCAAAGATTACACAAAAGTAGATGAGAAGAAGATCAAATCTGCAGGTGTTGCAGGAGTAATCCGTCCTGGAAAAACATCCGTACAGGTTATCATCGGAACAAAAGTTCAGTTCGTAGCTGACGAGTTCAAAAAATTGTGTAAATAAAATCAAAATTTAAATCCCTTTACTCATGAGCCGCTGTAAGCGGCCTTTTTGAGTGGAGTGGAGGGGATAAGAAGTTTGTTGAAATCAAATGGAAAGTATGATAGACTCTCAAACAGGAAAGACCTGTGACAGGGGGCGCACAGGGCAGCATACGAAGTTATTATATTGCGTTGCTTACCTTTCTTGATAAGAGAAATAAGTGAAAATAAAAATGAAAAATTGTAGAGAGGCAGACCAAAATGAATTACATTTTAGAGACATGTGCGGACAGTGTGCAGTCCGCGATCGAAGCGAAAAAAGGCGGAGCGAACAGAATAGAGCTCTGTTCCAATCTGGTGATCGGAGGGACTTCCCCGGGAGAATCCCTATTCCGTCAGGTGAAGGAGCAGACAGGTTTAAATGTGCGTGTACTTCTTCGTCCAAGATTTGGGGATTTCTGTTATGATGACTACGAGTTTCGTATGATTCTGGATGAAGTCAGAATGTTCCGTAAACTGGGGGCGGACGGCATTGTGATCGGAATTTTGAATCCGGACGGAACGTTGAATATGGAGCAGATGAAGGCTCTTGTGGAAGAAGCGGGGGACATGGGAATTACGCTGCACCGTGCCTTTGATGTTTGCCGGGATCCTTATGAGGCAATGGAGCGGTGCATTTCACTGGGAATTGATACGATCCTTACAAGCGGACAGAAAAGCTCTGCCTGGGAGGGACGTGATCTGATCAAGGATCTGGTGAAGAAAAGTGCAGGCAGGATTGAGATTCTGGCGGGGGCAGGTATCAATCCGGAGAGTATCGCAAAACTGGCTCCTTACACAAATGCGAAGGCATACCATATGTCCGGAAAAGTCGTGATTGACAGCCGGATGGAGTTTCGGAGAGAAGGTGTACCGATGGGGATTCCGGGATTCAGTGAATTTGAGATCTGGCAGACTTCGGCAGAGAACATCCGTAAAGCAGTGCAGGTGCTGCAGGAACTTTAGAGTTACTGTTCACACCAGCCCCCACCTATCCATGCGCAATCGTCGTGCTTGCGCACTCCAGTACCGCACTGCGTGCTAGATTGCTTATGTATAGGCGGTGACTGGTTCCACCAGATATTAAATATAGATTCTTTCCCTTACATGCAAGCGTGACGGTTCAGAACCTATATTTAACATCCGGTGTGAACAGTAACACTTTAGAAAATCTCAAATCAGCTTGACAAACAAGGGGGAATGGGATAAGATTTCGATAGTATATGAAACAGGCAAAGAAGAGAACAAGTAGTACAGGAATGGACGAAGACAGAAAGCAGCCGGCTGATGAGAGGCGCAGGAAGACATCTTGTATGAATACATCTCAGAGCTTCACACCGAACTCTTACAGGAAAGTAGGCTGTGACGGATTGGTGCACGTTACTGCACTGAGTGATTGAGTATCGAAAAGGTGCGAGATTGACTCACAGAGGCAGATGGCGCGAGTCGTCTGTGAAAAAAGGTGGTACCACGAGCTTATGAGCCCTCGTCCTTTCGGATGAAGGCTCTTTTTATATTTTAGGAAAGTGAGGATGCAAAAGATGCAGATTTATGACGAATTGAAAGCAAGAGGTCTGATCGCGCAGGTGACAGACGAGGAGAGAATCTCCAAACTGGTAAATGAAGGAAAGGCAACATTTTATATTGGATTTGATCCAACAGCAGATAGTCTTCATGTAGGGCACTTTATGGCGCTTTGTCTGATGAAACGTCTGCAGATGGCAGGAAATAAACCGATCGCGCTGATCGGAGGCGGTACAGGATACATCGGAGATCCTTCCGGAAGAACGGATATGCGTTCTATGATGACACCGGAGCAGATTCAGCACAACTGTGACTGTTTCAAAGAACAGATGAGTAAATTTATTGATTTCTCAGAGGGAAAAGCATTGATGGTCAACAATGCAGACTGGCTGTTAGATCTTAATTATGTAGAGCTGCTTCGTGAAGTAGGAGCGCACTTCAGTGTGAATCGTATGTTGACTGCAGAGTGTTACAAACAGAGAATGGAGAAAGGTTTGAGTTTCCTGGAGTTTAACTACATGATCATGCAGGCGTACGATTTCTATGCACTGTACCAGAAATACGGATGTAACCTGCAGTTTGGCGGGGATGACCAGTGGAGCAACATGCTGGCAGGAACAGAACTGATCCGCCGGAAACTGGGAGAGGATGCAAGTGCGATGACGATCACATTGCTTCTGAACTCTGAAGGAAAGAAAATGGGAAAAACACAGTCCGGTGCGGTATGGCTTGATCCAAACAAGACTTCTCCGTTTGACTTCTATCAGTACTGGAGAAATGTGGCAGATGCAGATGTTCTGAAATGTATCCGTATGCTGACATTCCTTCCGTTGGAAGAGATTGACAAGATGGATTCATGGGAAGGTGCACAGCTTAACACTGCCAAAGAAATCCTTGCATTTGAACTGACAAAGCTGGTACATGGAGAAGAGGAAGCAAATAAGGCACAGGAGAGTGCAAGAGCATTGTTCAGCCAGGGAAATGCAGCACAGATGCCGACAGCAGAGCTGACAGAAGAAGATTTTGAAGGAAATGAGATTGATATTCTGACACTGCTCTTAAAGAGTGGTCTGGTTCCATCTAAATCTGAGGCGAGACGTGCGGTACAGCAGGGTGGAGTTGCAGCAGACGGAGAGAAAGTTGCAGACATTCATGCGGTATTTACAAAAGATGCACTGTCAGGAGAGGGTATCGTTCTGAAAAAAGGTAAGAAGAACTTCAGGAAGGTAGTTGTAAAATAAAAAAATCTCATATAGAGAGTATTCGGAACAAACATTCCCGGATGTAATTGAAGTATTTTATTTATAATAGAACGTAAACATGATCTGTTTTCAGATAGAGGATTGTCTGAGAGCAGATCATGTTTTTGTATAATCAGGCAGGTTCCTCTGTCAGCATCATCCCGTCATCCAACACAAACTGACGGAATTTCTGTACTACAGGCGGTATAAATACGCAGTCATTATGCACCATAAAGAATGCCCGCTCATAATTTGGAGAGCGGATCTGAAGAATGTTGACGTTCAATTTCTGTAAAATATCCATATAAGGTGCAACAGCGATACCGAATCCCTGTGCGACCAGACCTGCAATGACCTGATCTTCTTCGGTCTCATAGGCTATTTTAGGAGAGGCGCCTGTCCTGGCAAACATCTGGTCAATGACATTTCGGATACCGGCGCTCTTTTCAAAGAAGATCTGCGGATAAGGAATGGTCTCAACAAGATCCACGCTGTCCTTAGCAGACAGTGGATGAGACTGCGGTGTGATCATGATCAGATTCTGCTTCTGTATCGGAACCGCTGTAAATTTGTGTTCTTCAGATGGCTGAGAGCAGAATACAAGATCATATTTTCGTGCAGCCGGACCATCCAGAAGATATTGTGTGACACCTGTATGAAAAGTAAACTGGATGTCCTGTCTCGGGTTCGCTTTCAGGAAACCGGCAGCCAGACGGGGAATGTATTCGATTCCAAGAGGCCTGAGCATCCCGATGCGGATCAGACCTTCGCCCCGTGCATTTCTGTGGAGTGTTGTGATTCCTTCATCCAGAGTAGACAGCGTGTGTTCCGCACAGGAGAGAAATTCTTCTCCGAATCGTGTCAGGGTTGTATTTCTTCCGTTTTTTTCAAACAGCGGGATCCCCAGCTCTTTTTCCAGCTGTGCGATCGCGTGGCTCAGACTTGGCTGTGAAATGCAAAGCTGTTCTTCTGCTTTTGTTCTTTTTTAAAATCCTGAGTTTGGAGAAAGTTCACAGTTACTGTGAACAGTAATGGTTTACAAAATGTTCATAGAAAACTGGATAAAAAATATTGAATGATTGTATGTTCTAACATATAATATTACGCAAGAGGCACTGAAAATGTAATAAAATATACAAAAATGTACCAAAAGGAGGATTATATGTTAGATCAAAGCTACTATGACAAAGCAGATGAGATCGTTGCATCACATGGAGCTTATCAGGAATCTCTGATTCCGATCATTCAGGATATCCAGAGCGAATATCGCTACCTGCCGCCAGAGCTTTTAAGCTATGTTGCGGAAAAAATCGGCATCAGTGAGGCCAAAGCGTACAGTGTGGCAACATTTTATGAGAATTTCTCATTTGAACCAAAAGGAAAATATGTCATTAAGGTCTGTAATGGTACAGCATGTCATGTGAGAAAATCAATTCCGATTCTGGAAAGGCTCTACAGTGAGCTGGGGATTTCCGGAGAGAAGAATACAACAGATGATATGCTGTTTACTGTTGAGACGGTTTCCTGCTTAGGAGCTGTGGACTTGCGCCTGTTTTGACGGTGAATGATACGGTTTATCCGAAGATGACGCCGGATGCGGCAGCAGAACTGATTCACGAGTTGAGAGGAGCGTAAGGCATATGAAGAGAATTGAAAACAGAGAGATTCTGCAGCAGGTCCGAAAAGAAACTTCAGAAAAGATTGAAAAAAGCCGATGCCGGATTTTAATCTGTGCGGGAACCGGCTGTCTGGCAGGCGGTTCCGGGGAGATTTATGAGAAAATGTGTGAGCTCACCGCAGAGAATCCGGATGTGGATGTGTTCTTTGGACCGGAGATCGCTCACACAGAGGCAGAACAAAAGACGGGACCTGTGGAAGTGAAAAAGAGCGGATGTCATGGGTTTTGTGAAATGGGACCTCTGATGCGGATCGAACCGATGGGGATTTTGTATACCAAAGTTCAGTTGAGTGATTGTGAAGAGATTTTTTACCGGACAATTGAACGGGGAGATGTAATCCGACATCTCTTATTTAAACAGGATGGAATCGAATATAAGAAACAGGAAGAGATCCCGTTTTATAAAAAGCAGACAAGAAATGTTCTCAAAAACTGCGGACATATCGATTCGGAGCATATTCAGGAATACATAGCTGCAGGCGGATACCGTGCCCTGGAGAAGGTGCTTTTTGAGATGACTCCTGCACAGGTGATCGAAGAGATTTCAGAATCCAACTTACGAGGCCGGGGAGGCGGCGGATTCCCGACCGGATATAAGTGGTCACAGGTAGCACGCCAGCCGGAGAAGATACGTTACATTGTCTGTAACGGAGACGAGGGGGATCCGGGAGCTTTTATGGACCGCAGTATTATGGAAGGCGATCCGCACAAGATGATCGAGGGTATGATGATCGGGGCTTATGCGGTAGGTGCAAGAGACGGCTATATTTATGTGCGGGCAGAGTATCCGCTGGCGATCAGTCGGTTGAAGCTGGCGATCAGCCAGGCAGAAGAGTGTGGACTTTTAGGTGATCACATTCTGGGTACGGATTTTCATTCCATCTCCATATCAATCGCGGAGCGGGAGCATTTGTCTGTGGAGAGGGAAGTGCATTGACAGCATCCATTGAAGGCAGCAGAGGAATGCCGCGTGTGAAACCGCCTCGTACTGTAGAGAAGGGATTGTTTGCGAAACCGACAGTGCTTAATAATGTAGAGACATTTGCCAATGTCCCGATGATCATCAATGAGGGAGCCGGATGGTTTAAGAGTATTGGACCTGAGAACAGTCCGGGAACGAAGGCATTTGCGCTGACCGGAAGTGTGAAGCATACCGGTCTGATCGAGGTGCCGATGGGGACTTCCTTAAGAGAGGTGATTTACGATATCGGCGGCGGAATCAAAGAGGACGGTAAATTTAAGGCAGTACAGATCGGCGGACCGTCCGGCGGATGTCTGGTTACAAGGCATCTGGATGTCAATCTGGATTTTGATTCTCTTAAGAAGATGGGAGCAATGATCGGTTCCGGCGGTCTGGTTGTCATGGATGACCACACTTGTATGGTGGAGGTTGCCCGGTTCTTTATGAATTTTACGCAGAATGAGAGCTGTGGAAAATGTGTGCCGTGCAGGGAAGGTACCAAGCGGATGCTGGAGATTCTGGAGCGGATCGTGGCAGGCAACGGAAAACTGGAAGATCTGGATCTTCTGGAGGAACTGGCAAATATGATTACAGAGACAGCTCTTTGCGGTCTCGGGAAGAGTGCGGCTCTGCCTGTTGTGAGTACATTGAAATTGTTCCGGGATGAGTATGTGGAGCATGTGGTGGATAAGAAGTGCGTTTCTCATACTTGTACTGCACTTAGAAGATACATTATCAGTCCGGAGCGCTGCAAGGGATGTTCCAAGTGCGCAAGAAACTGTCCGGTGGGAGCGATCAGCGGAAGAATCAAAGAACCGTTTGTAATTGACAATGACAAGTGCATCAAGTGCGGAGCGTGTGAGAGTTCCTGTGCGTTTGGTGCCATTCATATAGAAGAGTAGGAGGCAGAAGATATGGGATATATGACAATTAATAACAGACGGGTAGCATTTACAGATGAG